>Ga0209013_10004496_pt1 | contig 12209 bp, 11 predicted proteins | sample Cruoilmetagenom2_FD_187291 | JGI IMG/M metagenome (GOLD analysis project Ga0209013, IMG submission 187291) | Oil polluted marine microbial communities from Coal Oil Point, Santa Barbara, California, USA - Sample 2 (SPAdes) (version 2) | ecosystem: Environmental > Aquatic > Marine > Oil seeps ...
GTATTTTTTTATTTCAATGCGCCAGCCGTTATCATCGGTCAGATGCCAGTGAAACACATTCATTTTGTGCGTGGCAATCAGGTCGATATATGTTTTGATGAATTCCTTGTGGAAAAAATGCCGCGATACATCAAGGTGCATACCACGCCACTGGAAGCATGGTTTATCGAAAATGGAAACCGCCGGCATCGTCCACGCGATTCCTTCAATCTTTTCCGGGCTGTACACCTGGGGCGGCAATAACTGAAAGATGGTCTGTATCCCATAAAATAATCCTGCCGACCAGTTGGCCGAAACCACAACTTTTTCCTGGCTGACATCTAGCAGGTAACCTTCCTCTCCCAACCGGTCATCCTGAACAAGCCGGAAAATTATAGCATTGTTGTCATCATTCGGTGTTCCTTCTTTCAGCTTAAATCCGGTCGGCTTTTCAATCCAGTTAGTAAAATATTCCGTTATCTGATGTACTTCTTCCTTGTCGGGGAAAACAACCGTTGTATTTTCGTTCAGTATAAAATTTCCCTGTTTCATGCTTAATTCAACAGGTGCAGGAATAATGACTGGTTCCGGGTTTTGTTTGGTTGCCCGTGTTTTGCAGGCTGTCAGCAATAAAATAATTGCCGCGCTAAAAACGAGCATTCGGTTGAATTTCATTTTTTCCGGATTTTATATTCGTTTAATAATACGATTTACTTTCTATCATCTTGTTTTCGTCATTTTGATGAAGGGCATAATTAAATCCAGGTTGCAGGCAAAAAGCACCTGTTTCACCTTTTTTGTTCATGGCAATAAAACCCACCTGCCTGATTTTATTCTCAGGCACTTTCTTCACGATTCGTTCGACAGCTTCTTTGCACGCCTGTTGCGGACTTCTGCCCTGGCGCATCAGTTCCACTACCAAAAACGAACCCAAAGTTTTCATTACCAGTTCACCCATACCTGTGGCGGTGGCGCCTCCTATTTCGTTATCGACAAACAAACCAGCCCCGATGATGGGTGAGTCCCCCACCCTGCCCCGCATTTTATAACCCAGCCCACTGGTAGTACAGGCGCCGGCCATATCACCGTTTTCGTCCATGGCCAGCAGACCAATGGTGTCGTGAAATTCGTTTGGCTTATCTTCCCAGTTGACTTCAGGATTATAATTAGATTCTTTCACCCATTCTTTCCAGGATTTTTCTGTTTCGGGGGTTAACAGCTTGTGTTCTTCAAATCCGTTTTCCAGTGCAAACTGCAAAGCGCCTTCACCGGCAAGCAGCACATGGGGTGTTTTTTCCATCACCAACCGAGCCACGGATATGGGATGGATAATATGCTCCAGAAAACATACGGCGCCGGCATTTCCATCAGATCCCATAATGGAAGCATCCAAAGTAACATGGCCGTCACGGTCAGGAGTTCCCCCCAATCCAACGCTTCTGTTATCGGGGTCTCCTTCAGGTATCCTGACTCCTTGTTCTACCGCATCCACCACACTGCCACCACCACGCATCACTTCCATAGCTTTTTCATTGGCAGGAATACCATGACTCCAGGTGGAAATAACAGCGGGAATGGCAACATCATGATCAGGCGCTTCTGCCGGAACCGGCATAGACTTCACAATGCCCGGCAACAAGGTGACGGCTCCTGCAGCCGATATTTTTTCCAAAAATTTTCTTCTATTCAACATATCAGATTGGTTTAGCAGTAATTAAATGTTTTTCCCAGGGCTTATAACCGTTCAGGCCGTAAAAAGCGATGTAAACATAGCTAAATACAGGGACGATAAATGAGGCATGTACCCCGTAAGCATCAGCAATCAAGCCCATTAACACAGGAAGTATAGCCCCTCCGAGGATCATCATGACCAGCAGGGAAGAACCCTGACTGGTGTATTTCCCTAATCCTGCAATGGCCAGCGTAAAAATATTCGACCACATAATGGAATTGAACAACCCCATGGCGATGACCGACCACATGGCCACCGTTCCTGTATTGGTCAAAGCAACAATCAGCAAAATGATATTGGCCGAGGCGAATAAATAAAGCGTTCTGTTGGGTAATGAATTTCCTAAGAAAAAGACTACCAGGTTAATTACCAGAAACAGAGCATAAATTCCTGCTGTGGTAATATCTGTTGACATGGCAATAGCGACAAAAGCAATGACCGGAATGAGAAACATCCCGGTGTATTTGAGTATTTCATTTTTCAATTTACTCAGGGAGATAGCTCCCAAAAACCTGCCCGTCATCTGTCCGCCCCAGTATATCGCCACGTACTTGCTGGCATCAGCTTCGGACAAACCGCCGATCTCATCCAGCCCAAGGTAACTGATCATCATGCTTCCAATACTCACTTCTCCTCCTACATACATAAAAATGGCAATCATCCCGAACACAAGCTGGCGGTATTTTAGCGCTCCAAAACCCGCTACCGACTCCTCGGAATTGGTAAACACAGGTAATTTGGCAGCTTTTATCCATCCGGCCATCAACAGGAAAACAAGGGCGAAGAACAGATAGGGAATTTTTACCGCATCCGATCCGGCAGCATCACCAAAATATTTAAAAATAAGAAAGCCTCCGATGACCGGGCCAATCGTCGTACCCAGCGAGTTGAATCCCTGTGCCAGGTTGAGCCGGGCGGACGCCGATTTTTCGGGCCCCAGAATAGCTACGTACGGGTTGGCAGCAATCTGCAACAAGGTGAAGCCAATACCCATTACAAAAAGTGCCAACAGGAAAAAGCCATACATGTGAAATTCAGCTGCCGGATAAAAAAGTAGGCTTCCCAAGGCGGAGATCAGCAGTCCCCAAAGAATTCCTCTTTTATAACCGATTCTGTTTATGGGGTCGCCATGAATAACCGATATCGCAAAATAAATTACCGACCCAATAAAATATGCTCCGAAAAACGCAAACTGTATCAGCATCGACCGGGTATGGTTCAGCTCAAAAACACCTTTCATGTATGGGATCAGGATATCGTTGAGGACGGTCATAAATCCCCACATAAAAAACAAAAACGTCAAACTGATGAATGCCGAAGTATATGACTTGTGGTTTTGTTGGTTTGTCATAGGAGAGGTTTCAATGTTTGTAAAACACTTAATATTTACCTGCTTTTGTTTCCCCGGCAAAACATGTTTAGACTCTAGCCAAAGTCAGAAGAGTTGCTGTTTTATCCGAATAATAAAGCAAAAACCAAATTTATGCAAATATCAAAACATATTGGCAGCACATGATGATTATTTGTATTTTTGCACCCTAATTTTTAAATGAAAAACATGGAAGATCTTCATAAGGAATTAAACTGTATTATTACCCAGGCCGTACAGGTCTCTCCAATCATGAAAATAATCAGGGTGAAGCCCATTGGCTGGGAATTTCCCGATTTTTCTTCGGGACAATTTGTTGCGCTGGCCTTGCCACCTGATACAAAGCGCTGCAAAGAAGCTACCGAAGAACATATGCCACCCAAACCTGAAAAACTGATCAAACGCGCTTATTCCATTGCTTCTTCTTCCAATGACGAAGTGATCGAGTTCTACATCACGCTGGTACATTCGGGACAACTGACACCGCGTATATTCAGCCGGCAGATCGGAGATAAGATATGGATGGGTAAAAAAGCTGTCGGAATGTTTACACTTGACGAAATCGATGAAGACAGAAATGTTATCCTGATTGCTACCGGAACGGGTGTTGCACCCTACATGAGCATGCTTCGCTCCAACGCCTTAAAAAGGAAGGGAAATATTACGGTAATTCACGGCGCTGCCAACAGCTGGGATCTGGGGTACTCTTCAGAGTTGAAATTGCTTGGTAATATATTTGAGAATTTTACCTATTACCCGACTATTACCGAAGTAGATAAAGAGCCCCCCGGATGGCAGGGTGACATACGGTTCATTGGAGATATCTGGGAAGACGGAGTGGTTGACAAAAAATGGGGATTCAAACCTATGCCGGACAACACCGATATCTTTTTATGCGGCAACCCAAGGATGGTTGACGGAATGAAAGAATTACTCTTTAAAGACGGGTTTAAGGACCATAAGAGGAAAGAGCCCGGGCAAATTCATGCCGAAGAGTTTTAAAAATACTTGAGAAAAAGGATGAGTACTCATCCTTTTTTTATATCCCGACCGGAATATTTACTAATAACTCGATTCTCCCTAACTTTGCCCCATGATCTATCCACAAAATTTTGAACAAAAAATAGGGTTCGACCAGATCAAAGAACTCCTGAAATCATATTGCATCAGTGATATGGGTGTTCAGTTTGTGGAGAAAATACGGTTCACTTCCCATTATGATGTTGTCAACAGACTACTTGACCAGGCCCATGAATTCATGGAAATTTTATCCCTGGGCAAAGCGTTTCCTGGCCAGGATTATTTTGACCTGAGAGACGAGCTATCACGCATCAAAACACCCGGAAGCCATATCGATCCTGAGGCTTTGTTCGATCTGAAAAGTTCGCTACGAACCATCCAGGAGATTTTATCTTATTTCGATCAAGCGGAACCGGGAAAATATACCGAACTAAAGAAACTAACGGAACAATTCGAGTTTCCGGGAGAGATCCTTCGTGAAGCGGAAAAGATCATGGACGATAAAGGCCGGATAAAAGACAAGGCGTCCACCAGTCTTTCTGAGATCAGAGCCAGTATTACGCAAAAACAACGACAGGTAAACCGGGAAACAAAAAAAGCCTTTGACCGGGCGCAAAAAGCGGGGTTTATACCGGAGAATGCTGAAATCACTATTCGGAACGGCCGCCAGGTAATCCCTTTGAAAGCCGCTGAAAAGAGAAGTATTGGAGGTTTCATGCATGATGAATCAGCCACTGGCCAGACCGTTTTTATCGAGCCGTCTGCCTCCTTTGAAGCCAACAACCAGATCAGGGAATTGGAAAATGATGAAAAGCGGGAAATTATTAAAATTCTCATATTGTTTTCCGACAAACTCCGGCCCCACATTGCTAACCTGCTGAACGCTTACCGTTTTCTGGGGATGATTGATTTTATACGCGCCAAAGCATTACTGGCACTGCGTATCCATGCACAGCGTCCTGTTGTATCCAACGAACCGGTACTCAAACTCATAAAGGCAGTTCATCCGCTCTTGTATCTTGCGCACCAGGCGCAAAATAAAGAAGTCGTACCCCTTGATCTTTCGCTGGATGCCGGCAACAGGATACTGATTATTTCCGGACCTAATGCAGGCGGTAAATCGGTTTGTCTGAAAACTATCGGATTATTACAATACATGCTGCAGTGTGGTTTGCCTGTCCCGGCATCACCTAACAGCGAATTCAGACTGTTTGCGAGATTGTTTATCGATATCGGCGATGAGCAATCGCTGGAAAACGACCTGAGTACCTATAGTTCACACTTGCTGAACATGAAATACTTCCTTCAACATGCCAACAGCGACACCCTGTTGCTTATTGACGAATTTGGAACAGGCACAGAGCCCCAGCTGGGTGCATCCATTGCCGAAGCCACCTTGGAACAAATAAACAGGAAACAAGCCTACGGAATTATTACCACACACTATTCCAATCTGAAACTGGCTGCCGAAAAACTGGAAGGAATTCAAAACGGAGCAATGCTTTTCGACTCAAAACAGATGCGCCCTCTTTACCTGCTAAAAACTGGAAAACCGGGTAGTTCATATGCTTTTGAGATAGCTAAAAAAATCGGTTTTCCGGCTCAGGTTCTGCAACAAGCTAAAAAGAAAAGTGGTGGAAAACATGTGCGTTTCGATCAACATCTGCTGCAACTGGAAACAGATAAGTTGGAGCTTGACAAAAAACAAAAACAACTCCGGTCGGCCGATGAAACCCTGTCGGAACTGGTAGAGAAATACACAAACCTGGTCGGCGACCTCAATAAATCCAAAAAGCAAATCATTGAAGAAGCACGGCAGAAAGCAATGGACATTATTGCTGATTCGAATAAAGCTATTGAGAGAACTATCCGGGAGATAAAAGAAGCGCAAGCAGACAAGGAAAAAACAAAAGCTGTCCGGAAAGAACTGGAAGAGAAAAAAAAGGAGCTGGCTGTCTCAGATAACAAAAAGAAAAAGGATCAACCAACAGCAAAAAAGACTGCTAAACCGGAAAAAAAACCTGCGGATGGCAGCGTAAAAGCTGCAAAAATTGAAGAAGGTGACTATGTCCGTGTTAAAGACACAGATATTATCGGCGAAGTGATCATGATGGAAGACGATGAAGTACTCATCAATATCAACGATGTGAAATTAAGGATTTCACTGGCTAAGATTGCAAAAGCAGACAAGCCAGACCCACAGATAAAACGAAGTCGTGCTGCTGGTGTTATCAGTGAGATCAATAAAAGAGCTACCCTGTTTGAACTGAGCATCGATCTGCGGGGAGAGCGCCCTGAAGAAGCCATACACCTTCTGCAGAAATACCTTGACGAGGCCATATTGCTAAGCATCAAAGAAGTAAACGTTCTGCACGGAAAAGGGTACGGTATCCTGCGCGAACATATCCGCACATACCTGAACAGCAGAGATGAAGTTCACCACTTTGAAGATGCGCCCTTACATTTAGGCGGAACCGGAATTACCCGGGTTTATTTTAAATAAGGAACCATATTTACCCACTTTTTCATTGAATTATATTATCTTTTTTGTTTGATATGAATTAAGATGAAAAATTTTATGTTCATTTGCCAAAATTTTTCTTTGCATGAATATTTACTTTTGGATACCGATCGGAATACTTGTTGTGCTATTTGCCGTTACTGTGTACAGAAAATACCGTTTAGTCAAAAACACAGGGGTTACTCTGGAAAATGATCATGTTACAATCCTGACCGACAGCTCATTTGAAGATATGATCGACGAAGGCATCACCTTAATCGATTTTTGGGCCCCCTGGTGTTCGCCATGTAAGATCCTGGGACCCGTGATCAATGAACTGGCCGGAGAATATGAAGGCAAGGTAAAGGTGTGCAAATTAGATGTAGATGATAATGGGAAAACCGCCCGGGATATGAAGATCAGAGGCATTCCAACAGTAATGATCTTTCAGGATGGCGTCATCGTAGGCCATTTTGTCGGCGTTAAGCCAAAAAGTGTTTATAAAAATGCACTAAAAAAACTCTTGTAACTTTATGCAGTAGTATCACCCTACAACTGTTTCCGGTCCTTTACAGGAAGTTTCTGCACAATCAGGTTGTATGAATCATCAATCCACCTTTTAAGTAATTCATCGGTGATGCTGTCATCCACAACAACGGTATTCCACAACCTTTTGCTCATGTGATAACCGGGAAGGACAGACCGATATCTTTCACGCAACAAGAGAGCCTCTGCCGGGTCACACTTCAAATTGATACGCAACTCTCCTTCCAGATTCATTAATGCAAACATCTTATTTTTTACTTTAAACACCAACGTGTCGTTATCAAAAGGAAATCCTTCGGTTACTTGTTTCTTTGAAAGACAATGCATTCTGATTTCTTCAATATTCATCATAAAGCAAATAATTCCATAACATTTCAGCAGCTAAAATACCAATTCCATGAATCGTGTGCAAAACTTGCTATTTTTTCAATTTGGGTTATCTTTGCATCTAACGAGATAAGGTTTCTTTGCACGAAGAAGTGCGTAAAGCATACAACTTGTCTCTTTTTTTTTGCAAATAAAAATCAATTCAAATGGGCCTGAAATCAAAATCATCCGACCTCAGAAGACGGTTAACATATGCCCGTCGCGGAGGGGGAGAAAAAGCCATTGAAAAACAAAAAGCCATTGGAAAACTGACAGCCAGGGAACGTATTATTTCCCTACTCGACCCAAAGAGTTTTCATGAATATGACTTATTTGTCGAACATGCCGCGAAAGATTTCGACATGGACAAAAAATATTTACCCGGCGATGGCGTCATAACCGGAACCGGCCTGTTAAGCGGACACCCTGTGTGTATCTATGCTCAGGACTTTACCGTGGCGGGCGGATCACTGGGATGGATGCATGCCAAAAAGATCACCAAGATCATGGATCACGCACTGAAGTTAAAAGTTCCGCTGATCGGTATCAACGACTCGGGAGGAGCACGTATTCAGGAAGGTGTCAACTCGCTGGCCGGATACGGAGAAATCTTCTTCAGAAACACCTTAGCATCGGGCGTCATCCCACAGATATCTGTCATTTTAGGCCCCTGCGCGGGGGGTGCTGTCTATTCTCCGGCGCTTACCGATTTTGTTTTTACGGTGAACAACATCACCAAAATGTTCATCACTGGCCCTGAAGTAATCAAAACTGTCCTGGGCGAGGAGATATCGATGGAAGACCTGGGTGGTGCCAGGGTACACTGTGAAACATCAGGAAATGCACATTTTTATGCCGAAAGCGAAGAAGAATGCTTCGGCCAGATAAAGCAACTGGTAAGTTTTATCCCGTGGAACAATGTGAAAAAGGCCGACAGGTTTCCTAAAAAAACACCCAAAACACGTCAATTTAAAATTGACAACGTTATGCCATCCGACCCAAAACAGCCTTATGATGTTCGTTTACTGATTAATGCCGTTGTAGACGATTCGGAGTTTCTGGAAGTTCAGGATCTGTTTGCTCAAAATATCGTGATCGGATTTGCTCGTATTAACGGTGAGTCCGTAGGAATCGTGGCAAACCAGCCGTTGGTACTGGCAGGTGTTCTGGATATCGATTCTTCCGACAAAGCTGCCCGTTTCATCCGCTTTTGTGATTCGTTCAACATTCCGCTGGTTACATTTGTTGACCTGCCGGGATATCTTCCCGGCGTTGACCAGGAACACAGTGGCGTTATCCGCCACGGGGCTAAAATACTTTATGCCTATTCGGAGGCCACAGTGCCGAAGATCACCCTTATCACCCGGAAAGCATACGGCGGCGGTTACATCGCTATGTGTTCGCACCATTTGCGTGCCGATTTTGTTTTTGCCTGGCCAACAGCTGAAATTGCCGTTATGGGTCCTGAAGGAGCCGCCAACATTATTTTCAGAAAAGAAATTACCACTGCTGAAGATCCTGATAAAGTCAGGAAACAAAAGGTGAACGAATACAAGGCGAAGTTTGCCAATCCATACGTTGCAGCTGCCTACGGTTACATTGATGCCGTTATTGAACCTGAAGAAACCAGAAAGATGCTCATTCATGCCCTTGACATTTCAAAAGAAAAAGACATTGCGATGCCGAAGAAAAAGCATGGCATTCCTCCATTCTAAAATATAAAGGTCATGGCGCGTAAAAAAGAAAAAGAAGAAAAGATACGCTTCAACACATTGATTGTTGACGGCACAAAATACAGGACCTTACTTACTAAGAAATTTAAGAACCGGAGTAAATTCCAGGAAAAAAATCCGGGAATGGTCAAGGCATTTATTCCGGGGACTATTGTCAAAGTAAGGGCCCGAAAGGGAAAAAGAGTTAAAGAAGGAGATCTACTGATGGTGCTGGAAGCAATGAAAATGCGGAACGTTGTTGCTTCACCTGTTGACGGTGTAATTCGTAAAGTTCATGTGAAAGTATCGGATATTGTATCCAAAAATCAATTGCTGATCGAGATTGATTACGAAGAGAACAGCTGATTTGTCTCTTCGATATATGCCAGCAACTCATCCTTACCTTTTCCCGTTCGTGATGAAACTACATATAAAGGTGGGAGTTCTTCCCATTCTTCAAGTAACCAGTTTTTATATCTGGCCAGGTTTTTTTCCACCTGCAATTTATTTAATTTATCCTCTTTTGTAAACACAAGAGCAAAAGGAATTTGCGAAAGACCCAACCATTCGATAAACTCTATATCTGCTTTCTGGGGTTCGTGCCTTAGATCCACCAACAGGAAAACTGACAGGAGGTTTGATCTTTTTAAAATATATCCTCTGATCATCCTGTTCCATTTCTGCCGCTCAGTTTTAGAACGCTTGGCATAACCATATCCGGGCAAATCCACAAGGTACCATTCGCGGTTTATCAGAAAATGATTTATGGTGATTGTTTTGCCCGGAGTACCCGACACTTTAACCAGTTTTTTCCTGCCCGTAAGCATATTGATCAATGACGATTTGCCAACGTTTGACCTGCCGATGAAGGCATATTCGGGTCTGTCGGCCGGTGGGCATTGTTCCACCTTTGCTGAACTGGTGATATATTCTGATGTGCTTATTTTCATCAATGAAATATTCGAAATAATTAATCGGGTTTTATATAAGTTGACAGATGCCGGTCTATTTTCACATCATGAATATCTTTAACCGTTATTAATATTCCGGTCTCCTCAACATCTCCAAAATGATCGTTTAATGCAGTTCCGAATGTTTTCATTGTTGACGAAAGGTTCATGTAAGCATTCACAAGCGGAGGAACATTTTCGCCCAGTTTGCGTACCTTCTGAACCAGTGTCTTGTAATCTTCTTCGTAGTTATATCCTGTAAAAATACTGTTCAGAATTTTTTCTGATGTAGTAATCCCCAATGGCTTAATTGGTTGTATCAATTCTTCTTTATCAGGAAAATATTTATGCAGAAAAAATAAGATCATATCACGGGCCAGCGGGTCGTAATCAGGGTACATGGTTACTTTACCAAACAAATACCTGATTTTCGGGTTTTCGATGATCAATGCGCCGATACCATCCCATAAATTATCCAAAGCGAACATGCCTCTTCTAAGATTAAAAGAAGGTTGATACAGGGGCTGCACAAAGGAGCGTCCTAATTCGATGGTAAAATTTAAATATTTGCCAATAAACTTTTTCGAGTATTTAAACAGGTCGGCCGTAGGAGAATGGACCTCCGTACCGTTAGCCTCCAACTCTTTACACTCGATATATCTGTAGCCCCCGGTTATTTCTTTTTCGCGCGGGTCCCATACAATCATTTGCTGGAAAGCATGTTCACCATAATCATAACGGTCGAGGTCAATTTCTTTGCCGGTTCCGCCTCCGGCATCTCTGAACGTTACTTCGCGTAAGCGGCCTATTTCCCTGACTACATGGGGCGAGTTAACTTCATTCACAACGTAAATCAGGTTGTTCCCGTTGTTTGTTTCGCGCAACAACCTGTCCTTTGTCAACTCCTTTTCAAGTAATTGTTTATCAACCGGTGATATAATTGTTTCCATAACAAATAAATGCTAAATAATTATGCAAAGATAATCCAAACGCCTTGTATTTGACTATTAAAAAAAGTTAAGTGGTTTACAGTTGTCTTATCAGTTCATGAAACAGGAGCATAAGATTTCGTTCAGCCATAGCCGCATTTTTAAGGATGTCGTCAATATCCACAGGATGCAGGTTGTCCGGGTCGCACAAATCAGTAACGACCGATATAGCTGCTATTTTCATACCCATATGATGGGCTACGATCACCTCCGGAACAGTGGACATCCCTACTACGTCAGCGCCCATTGTGCGGATAAATCTGTACTCAGCCCTGGTTTCCAGGCTGGGCCCCATCCATGCAACATAAACGCCTTTTTCAATTTCCATATCGTTTTCACGGGCGATCTGCTCCATCTTTTTAATTAATTCAGGGTCATACGGCCTGCTCATATCAGGAAAACGGGGACCGAACTCTTCATGGTTTTTTCCGATAAGCGGATTATCCGGCAACATGTTGATATGGTCGTCAATGATCATCAACGATGCAGGTTTAAATTTGAGATTCACAGTTCCACATGCATTGGAAACAAGTAATGTTTCTACTCCCAGCAACTTCATCACCCTTACAGGAAAAGTAATTTGTTGTAACGAATATCCTTCGTAATAATGAAATCGTCCCTGCATCAGCAGGACGTTCACTCCTTCTATGGTGCCATACACCAACTTTCCTTTATGGAATTCAACTGTTGCCTCCTCAAAATGCGGAATATGACTGTAATTTATCTCAACTTTAACCCTGACTTCTTCTATAAATCTACCAAGCCCTGTCCCGAGTATGACAGCAACCTTTGGATTTCCGATACCTTTTGACCTAAGAAAATCAGCGGTTTCTTTTGCTTTTACATACATGTGAATTAATAGTTTTATAACAATACTGTCCTAAATAAATATCATTTAGTAATGTCCTCAAGCCGGACTCCCGAAAACTTTCGGAACATCTTTTTTCTCTACAGCAAAAAAAAGGATGCAAAAAATGCCGCCACTGCTGAAAAAATTGCTAAAAATCAATACATTCCACTAAAAGAAAATAACTCGCTGCGCTCAA
>Ga0209013_10004497_pt1 | contig 12209 bp, 7 predicted proteins | sample Cruoilmetagenom2_FD_187291 | JGI IMG/M metagenome (GOLD analysis project Ga0209013, IMG submission 187291) | Oil polluted marine microbial communities from Coal Oil Point, Santa Barbara, California, USA - Sample 2 (SPAdes) (version 2) | ecosystem: Environmental > Aquatic > Marine > Oil seeps ...
ACGATTTCGAACACATCCGTGCCCTCTGTGCTCAGCCTGTCGACCAGGACCAGGATCCTGGGGTGGTACTCCAGACCAGCGGTCGCCTCGAGCATATTCACGAGGCTCAAATCGCCCGCGGCCTCAAGCTCATTGTCGATGGCCAGATAAAAGAAAAGAGACCAGCTTGATGGCTCGGCCACGATCGGTCCGGGATCTTCCTCGGCTTCACCGAATTTACCCGTCTTTACATTTTCAGCCTGGATCTGTGCAGGTGCATCTTCGAAAGCTAGATCAGTCTGCTCGACCGCGCCCGCCCCCCATCCCAACAAACCCCACGACATTACAATCATACTTACCAATAATCTTTTCATTCCGTCACCCTCCTACCATCACAATGGTTACATGGGTTACACCCGTCCATCGGCTCACTCATCAGTTATTAGTTGCCCCTCTCGCAACATGTTGCCTGTCCAACATGTCGCCTGTCCAACGTGTTGCCTGTCGAGGGAATCGTCAAGTGACGGTGGTCACCTCTGACCTGGCACGGATGTAGTCGAATCATCCATTATCTCTCAATTGAGAAAACTTCGATATAAATATCTAGTTGTTGCATTTCGGCGACCCCTGCACCACTTTTCCTAGGTAGAGAAACCGGAGAACAGAATGACGCTGGCGGGCGTATGAGCCCTGCCCATTGCATGCCCAAAAGGCCCCTCCGCTGTGTGCATTCCTTTCACACGGCCGGACGAGGGTTCACCCATGGGTGCCACCCTTCGCAGTGTTGCATTGTCATAAAAGTGCCGTGCACCTTTACGACGTGGCGCGCCCACGCTGCGCACATCAGCTCGCGAACCGTCTCCCACGAAAACGCGAGCAGGTACTCCTCAGCGCAGTCCGGACACCGGATGCGGGCGAAGCCGCTCTCGAAAAGACCGCAGTCGAGATACCGCCGAACCTGCTCGTCGACGAGCCCCCCCCAGAACCCGTACCGGCGCTCGATGCGCTCCTCCCACTGCCCCTTCACTTCGTTGAAGTGCGCCTCGAACAGGCGGTACAAGGGCGTGTTGCGAGGACTCCGCGCGCGATATCGGGTCGCGCAAACAGCTGCCACAGCGACGCTCGACGTCTGCCGCAGCGTGGAGGGACCTCACCAGAATGCCCTCATGTTGACTTCCTCGATGCATACCAGAAGGCCGGCTGACGCCGGCCTCGCTCAACTTCCTAAGGTCCTGAAGTCTGGCACAGTTACGAATTATCGGCCCTCGATCAGATGCTCCGCAAAATAGGCCCAGACCAGACCGTAGGTATAGCGCCACGGAAGCCCGTGGCCTGCGCCGGGGATGATGAACTGATCCACCTTCTTGTTGGCCTTGATGAAAGCATCGACCATCCGCATGTGCTGAGAGAGTGGAACGATCTCGTCCTGGGCTCCGTGGAGCAGCAGCAGACGCCCCTGAAGCTGATCGGCGATCTCGAGGTTTGAAGAGACGGCCGCCGGCACGCATCGGGCCGCTCCGTCCTCCCCTGTCACCCGCTCGACGCCGGCATATCGCTCCACCCATTCGACCGACTGAATGGTGGGGTCATGAGGACCGTTCATGGCGACGCCTACCTTGAAGAAATCCGGGTGGACAAGCATCGCCGAAACAGTCATGAAACCGCCCGACGATCCTCCATAGATTCCGACCCGATCTCGATCGACGAAGGGGAATCGGTTGGCAAGCTCCTCGATGACTGCTCGTTTGTCGGCGAGACCATAGTCTCGAAACTGATCGCGGGCAAATTCACGATAGACTAGACCCCGAAACCTGGATCCGCCACGATTGCCGAAGCGTACGACGATCGTCCCGAGCTGGGCGAGGGCGGTCTCGGCATTGACCGGTTGGAACCGTTTTGGAATGTACTCTTCCATCCGCCCCGGATAAACCCTCGTAATAATCGGGTACTTTTTTTGAGGATCGAAATCAAAGGGTTTGTAGAGGACACCCCATTGCTCGGTCACTCCGTCGGCCGAGAGCGCCTTGAAAATCTCCGGCGCCTGCCAACCGTCCCTTTTCAACGCGCCGAGATCAGCTGTCTCGAGTTCGAGGACAAGCTTTCCGTTGGCATCTCTGACGACCGACCGGGTCGGTTGATCGACCCTCGAAACCCGATCGACAAAGAACGCGTTGGATGGAGCCATGACCACGCTGTGATCCGCGTCCTCCGGGGTCAGCAATCGCAATCCCGATCCATCCAGGCTGACCCTGTAGAGGTGGTGGTAATAAGGATTTCGATCCTTCTCCCGGCCGTTGGCCGCGAGAAAAACCCGCCGCGTGTCTGTATCGACCGCCACCACGTCCTCGACATTGAACGCGCCGTGGGTCAGCGCTCCCATCAATGACCCATCGGCGTCATAGAGCGCGAAGTGGCCCCAACCGTCACGAATCGACCACCACAGAAACCGGCCGTCTGAGAGTTGGATATGCGGACGCGTGTAGACCATCCCATCGAGCCTCTCCTCGACCAGGACACGACTTCTGCCCGTCCCGGGGTCGGCGGCACAGAGATCGAGCATCCGGTAGTCACGGCTGCGTCGAAAGAAATACAACGTGCTGGAGTCATCACCCCACCACAGCGGTTGAACAAAGAACTCCTCCATCGTCTGGTCGGGCCAGCGATCTGTCGCAACCTGTCTCACTGCTGCCGCTTCGACATCCACGACCCAGACCTGCCACTGGGGCACCTTTTCCCCCGGCATTGGGTACTTGAATTCATCGAGAGACGGTCTCGGGTCCGCAAGATGATTCACATTCCAGAGCTCGGCAACAGCCCGTAGGTCCGCACGCTGTACCGCGACCCGAAGGGAGTCCGGTGACCACACGACCGGCACCTTTCGTGGCTCGAGGTCGCCGTCATCGATCAGCTCCCAAGGGCCTCCCCAACCCCACCCACGGACCCCGTCCTTCGTGAGCTGCTCCTCTTCGTCCAGCTCTCCACCTGGGGCAGATGCGAAGAGGTTGTGGCCACGGGCGAAGACGCACGTGTTGCCATCAGGCGAGAGGGCGCACCAATCGGAAATGGCCGGTTTCCGCTCGATGGATTCGAGTCGATTCTCTCTCGGCAGATACTCGTATCGATCTTCACCTAACACGAATAGGAGGATGGTCCCGCCGGCCTCGACTCTGAGGTCCTTCAGATCGAGATTGCTTTCGTCCAGGTTGGTTTGGGCATTTTCGGCCAGATTCACCGCCAGCTTATGGTGATCGAAGAGCGGCTCCTTCGATGACGTCGTGAGATCGACCAGCCAATACCGGATTCCCTTCGAGTTCTCCCAGCGGTACCAGAATCGATCGCCTTCACCCATCCAGTTGGGCCGGACGTCGCAACTGAAGACCCGATCCATGATCTTGTCGGGACTCCACCTCGTTGCGAGCTCCCAATTGGCCGTTGTCACAACCGGGAGGTCCTCGCCCATCGCGATTGTGACCCACCCACACAGCATCATCCAGCAGGTGCACCGGGCGATCAATGATCGAGCTCTCATCGCACCCTCCTGAACTGAGACGGGTCTCGTAATCGGTAATCGTAATCGTGCCTAATCATGCCAGCCACTGCTCTGCAGAACTGTGACGTTCATGGATCCTCGCTGGCCGCGTGATCGAGGGCCTCCGCTGCAGCCGCGAAGCCCGGATCCTCCGCTCGCCGGGCCGCGCCCCGCCGGCACCAGCGGCTCACACCGTCCCGCGACTTCCCGAGCTCGGCGGCCAGCTCCGTCACCTTTACCCCATATCGCTCGATCCCGACCAGGCCGACCAGATCCCGCATCCTCACCGCCTCCGGCGCCCGCCCGCGGCCGCCGAGCTCCTCCCGGTGGCACCCCAGGTGCGCGCAAGCCAGCTCGAGCCACTCCGTCGCCGGGTACCTCGGCCGCCATCTCGCGGTGCTCCGCCCCAGCTCGTCGACAAACGCGCCCTCCCCCCGCCGAAGTAGGCGCTCCTCCTCGTAAAGGTGCCAGGCACCTGGGTATTGATGTTCCGCACGGTTCATAGGTCGTCCTCATGATGACCCGTCCGGTCGTTTCAGCGGTCAAGCGGAGCCTGGGGCGGTTGAATGGTCGTTTCAGCGGTCAAGCGTTTTTCCTCGAGCGCCTTGAGGATCTTCTGCGGTGTGATCGGCAGCTCAGTCATGCGAACGCCGATAGCGTCGTAAATGGCGTTGGCGATCGAGCCCGGCACCGGGACCATCGAGCCCTCCCCCACCTCCTTGGCGCCGTATGGGCCCCGTGGCTCGTAGCTGGGCACTGCGATCGACTCGATCTCGGGGGTGTCGCCGATCGACGGAATGAGGTAGTCATGGAGGTTGGGGTTGAGGATGCGCCCCTTGTCGTCGAAGATCATGTCCTCGCTGAGGACCTCGCCGGTCCCCATCACGATCGAGCCCTCGACCTGTCCGTGGAAGGCGATCGGATTGATCACCGTACCCGAGTCATGGGCATCGGTGAACTTGATGACCCGCACCACGCCGGTCTCGGGATCGACCTCGAGCTCGCACACCGACGAGCCAAAGCTGAAGGCGGGCGACGTGCCAACCGTCGCGCCCTTGAAGTCACCCCCGAGGCCCGACGGAGGCTCATAGCAACCGGTCCCGACGAGGGGACCGTTGGCCGAGAAGCAGAGGCGGGCGGCCTCGGCAAAGTCCATGGCGACGTGGGGCGCCGCCTCGATGAAGATGCGCCGGCCCCCTGAGGCGAGTGCCTCCGGCTCGCACCCGAGCTCACGTGCCACCAGGCGGTACAGCTTGGAGTTGATGTCCTCGGCGGCGGCCTTGATCGCGTTGCCCGCCATCAGGGTCACCCGGCTCGAGTAGGAGCCGAGGTCGATGGGAGCGATCGACGAGTCGCATTCGGCCATCGTCACGTCGCCGTAGGCGAGCCCGAGCGCCTCGGTCGCCACCTGCACGAGGACGGTCTCCGATCCCTGTCCGATCTCGGCAGCGGCGATCATCAGGGTCGCCCCCTCACCGTCCTCGAGAATCCGAATGATCGCGTTCGAGTGCGGGAAGGAGCTGCGATAGATGGGATAGCCCGCGCCCGAAACGAACCCGCCGCTGCCGATCCCGACCCCACGGCCGAAGGGGAGCTTGCCGTGCTTGGCATCCCACCCCGATCGTTCGCGTACCGTCTTGAGTGTCGCCTTGAACTCGCACGACAGCACGTCGAGATCGTTGACGGTGCGGGTGTTGGGGTCCATTGCGTTGACCATGCGGATGTCGATCGGGTCCATGCCGATCTCTTCGGCAAGCATGTCGAGCAGGCTTTCGAAGGCAAACCTCGGCTGCGGTACGCCATGCCCGCGCATGGCGCCGCATGGCGGCTTGTTGGTGTACATCCGCCGTCCGTGGTAGCGGTAGTTGGGGATGTGGTAGAGCGTCGGGATCATGAAGCCTGCGTAGTAGGCGGTGATCACACCGAAGCTCGTGTAGGCGCCGCCGTCGAGCACGTTCCGGAAATCGACCGCTGTGATCTTCCCCTCTTTGGTCACCCCGATCTTGAGGTCCATGTACTGCTTGTGGCGTCCGCGGTGGTGCTCGAACATCTCCGGGCGGGTGTAGGTCATCTTCACCGGCCGTCCGGTCGCCCGCGACAGATAAGTGGAGCAGAAGTCCAGCGCCATCGCCTCGGCCTTGCCGCCGAAGCCGCCGCCGACGTAGGGCTTGATGATCCGGAACTTCGCCAGCGGCATCTCGAACACCCGGGAGAGCTGCTTCTGGAGGTAGTGAGGGACCTGGGTCGAGGACCACAGGGTCACGGTGCCGCGGTCATGGTTCCACTGAGCTATCGCGCTGTGGGGCTCGAGGGGGGCCTGCTGGACGAAGTTGCCGACAAAACGCCGTTCGAGCACCGCATCGGCCTCGCCGAAACCCCGGTCGACGTCTCCGAAGTGATGGTCGACCAGGGTGTTGACGTTGTTCTTGCCACGCGCCGCCTCGTGGATGTCCGGGGCGCCGTCGGCCAGGGCTTCGAAGGGGTCGAGGACCGCGGGCAGGAGATCGTAGGACACCTCGATGAGCTTCACGGCCTCGTCGGCGGTGGCCTCGTCCACCGCAGCCACCGCAGCCACTTCGTCGCCGACAAAGCGGACCTTCTCTTTGGCCAGCACGTACTCGTCATACCGCGCGGGGCTGACCCCGTACTTGACGTCGGAGATGTCGGCCCCGGTGATCACCGCCTTGACGCCGGGGAGCGCCTCGGCCTTCGAGGTGTCGATGCTCCGAATCAAGGCGTGGGCGTGCGGACTCGTGAGGAGCCTCCCGTACAGCATGTTGGGCTGTCGGATGTCCTCGGTGAACACGGCACGACCGGTGACCTTGGCCGGGGCATCGCTGCGCGGCACGCTGCGTCCGACCACGGCGTGTGTCGGGTCGTCGTGGCCGGAGTCGGGCTCCGGCGGGGCGTCGCCTTCGAACTCCTGCCACGTCCGGACCGCATCGATGATCCTGGTGTAGCCCGTGCAGCGGCACAGGTTGCCGCCGAGGGCGGTCTTGATGTCGGCTTCGGTGGGGTCAGGGTTGCGATCGACAAGCGCCTTGGCCGCCATCACCATGCCGGGTGTGCAGTAGCCGCACTGGATCGCGCCCTTCGCGATAAACGCCTTTTGCAGCGGATGCATGACGCCGTTTTCTTCGAGCCCCTCGATGGTCGAAACCTCGCACCCATCGACGGCCACCGCAAGCACCAGACACGACTTCACCGCATCGCCGTCGAGCAGAACCGTACAGGTGCCGCAGTCGCCGAAGTCGCAACCCCGCTTTGTGCCGGTCAGCCCGAGGTGGTCACGCAATAGCTCGAGGAGGGTCATGTTGGGTCGAACAGCAACGCTATGGGCGTCACCGTTGACCGTGAGATGGACTACGCTCTCTGCCAAATTCGTCTCCTTACCCGTGCGTTTGCCGCGATTCTGAACTCGATTTCGAATTTCAAATTTCGAATTTGCCGCCTACCCGCCCTGTGCAGGCGGGACGCCTGCACCACAAAGAGCCGTACTCTTCCCTAACAGGAGGCAATTGTGGTGCAGCCGTCTCGGCTGCACATCGATGACCGCCGACGCCCCCCAGAACCCCCCGGGTGGGTGGACGGGAATTGAAAATTGAAAATTGAGAATTCAAAATTGAGAATTCCTTCCTATGCTCTCGCAGCCGCGGCGATCAGCACCCTCCGGGTCAGCACCTTGACGAGCTCGAGTCGATACTCCTTTGTTGCTCGGATATCGTCGATCGGCACCGCCGCCTCGGCTGCCCGCTTTCCGGCTTCTCCGAGCACCTCCTCGGTGAGCTCCCGGCCCACTACGGCCTCACCGGCGGCGGTCGCCACGATCGGGGTTGGCGCCACCGCACCCAGGGCCACCGTCGCTTCCCGGCACACCTTGCCATCCATAACCACGACCGCGGCGGCGGAGGCCATGGGCAGCGACAGTGAGACCCGTCCGCCCTGTCGGAGGCTGGCGTCGCCGGTGCCCGGCATCAGCGGCGGCACGTCGATCGCCACCACCACATCGGCCGTATTGAGCACCGTCTTCCGCGGTCCGACGAAGAACTCGCGCAACGGGACTTCACGCTCCCCCGCGGGCGAGACCACCCGCATGGTGGCGCCGTGGGCGAGCAGGATCGGCGCCATGTCGGCCGACGGCACCGCCATGCACAGGTTGCCGGCGACCGTCGCCTGGTTGCGCACCTGTTCGGCGGCGAGCGACATCGCGGCGTCGTTGATGCCCGGAAATCGCTCCTTGATGCCCTGGTGACGGGCGATCGTATTGATCGTCGCGGTGGCGCCGATTTTCAGGTTCCCGTCGGCGCCGATCTCGATGCGCTTGAGCTCCTCAATCCGGCCGAGCGACACCAGTCGGCGGTGGTGTTTCAACCCCGCCTTGAGGTCGACCAGGATGTCGGTGCCGCCGGCAAAGACCGCGCTACCCTCGGGGTCCTCCGCGAGCAGGGCGCAGGCCTCGTTGACGCTGGCGGGCTCGACGAAGTCGAAGTCGCGCATGCTCACGCCGGATCGTCCTCCGGTTTCGGTGGTGCCAGCACCTGCTCGAAGAGGGCTTCGTCGAGGGTCTCACCCCTGGCGAGGAGCTGGCGGTACTTGACGAAATCGATGACATCGACCCCGGTCAGCTTTCGATTGTTGAACGCGGTGAAGCCGAGGAATGCCTCTCCGGACATATTCGCGGCCAGCCAGTGGCGGTTGGCGAGCTTGGTCTGGTCCCAGAAGAACTTCTTCTTGCCGCGGATGCCGTCGATCGACTTCTGCAGGCAGCCGGGGAAGAGATTTGTGAAGCGCCATACCATCTCCTCCACCGCGCCGTCGAGGAGCTCGAACTGAACCGGGAGCTCCTTGATTTGGGCGCGAGCGGCCTTGGCGTCAGCGCCGGTCTTCATCTCGCCGTACACGACCTCGCCATCGCCGACGTAGTTATCGGTGATGACCGACGGGTTGCGCACGTAATCGTCACCCTGGCGCAGCACCGGGACCACCTTCGTGATCAGGCCCTTGAGCTTCATCTTGTACGCCGACCACATCTCGCACGAGATGCAGTTGAACATCGCGTCCTCCATCGACAGGAACCACGGCAGGAAGTCGGTCGAACCGCCGTCTGGCGCAGAGCCGTGCCGCGGCCCCGCCTGACCGAATATCGCCAGGTCCGAGGCGATCGCGAGATCGCAGGCCATGCCGATCTCCTGGCCGCCCGCTACCCGCATCCCGTTGACCCGGCAGATCGTCGGTTTCTTGCAGTTGAGGATGGCGTCGACCATAGCGTTGAAGAGATCCATGTACTCGCCGTACTCGTGCGGCCGCCGGGCGTAATACTCTGCGTACTCCTTGGTGTTGCCACCGGTGCAGAAGGCGCGGTCGCCGGCGCCGGTGAAGACCACCGCCACCACGCTGCGGTCAAGGGAGGCGTTGGCGAAGCCGGCGATCACCCCCTTGATCATCTCAGTCGTGTAAGAGTTGTACTGACGCGGATTGTTGAGCGTGATCCATGCCGTGTACAGACCGTCGACGACCTCACCCTCCGGGCTGCGCAGCGGCTTCTTCTCGTAAACCGTGCACGGCGGGTCTCCGTGGCTGCCCCAGTACTGTTCGCCGCCGACACCGTGGTCCTTCAGCTCGTCGTCTCTCGGCATCCACTCAAGACCCATGATCCCCTCCTCCATTCGCCGCAACCAACGTGTCCGCTGTCCGATCTTACCGTCCGACTCGCAATCCAATTCACAATTAAGAATTGAGAATTAAGAATTGAGAATTAAGAACTCCTAACCCCTGACTCCTCATACAAGCACCGTCTTCCGCCAGGCGGTGCCGATGATACCGTGCCGGCAGGCGTCACTGATCATAAAGCCGCCGGAGTGCCTGGCCTGGATCTCCAGCGCGTCGGCCAGGGTGGCGGAAGTGGCGGCCCGGATGGTGTCCAATATCGCCTTCCGTCCCGCCTCCATGCCGGGTCCGGAAGCCGTCGCCAGCTTTGGAACCGCTTCGGCCACACCGTCGAGCGAATGCTCTTCGAGGCCGCGCATCGCGAGGCTGTGATCACCGCCGGAGGCGATCGTGTGCGCGATCTGCAGGGCGTCGTCCAGCCCGCCCACGAAGTCCGCAAGCCAGCCGACGGTTTCGCTCGCCTGAACCGAGCGTCCACCAAGCAGCAGTTCCATGAGTCGCGGCCAGTGTTCAGGCGCCACCCGCCGGAAGGGCCAGTGGCATCCCTCCATCCCCGGCACCACCGGCAGCGTCACCTCGGGCATGCCGAGCTCGGCGCCGTTGACCGCAACGAGGTAGTGGCAGTGCATCAGCAGCTCGAGCATTCCGCCGAGGCACCGCTTGCCGTTGACCAGGCCGACCGACACCGCGAAGTCGGAGTGCAGCCGGCGCGCGGTGCGCGACCAGCCGCCGGCGATCGCCACACCGGCCGCCTCGTCGGACATCGCCGGGTAGAAATCAGCGGTGTCGGCACCCACCATCTGGGTGGCGAGGTGGAAGTCGCCGGTCAGGATCACCCGGTCGATTTTCTCGGCCTTGAGCCAGTCGATGGCGCGGTTGAGCTCGGCGTCGACGTCTGTGCTGTAGCTCTCGCGAGACAGGCTAAGAACCCCCACCGAGCCGTCGTGCTCGGCGTTGACGTAGAGCTGTTGCCAATCGGGTGTTTCGATGCGCGCAAACGCTGCCGGGTACCACGCATTCGCGGCGGCATCCGGGTCCAGTCGGTGGTATCTCTCGACAGTCTCGATCACCGCCTCGCCGCCACGCGCGCGAATGAATGCCAGGATTCCGGGGCTGAACTGGGCGCACAGCTCACCGATGGCATTGATCTGAGCCAGGTGAGAGCGCTCCTCTGAGACCATCAAACTGGCCATCTGGAAGAGAGGACCGAGCACCCAGGTCTCGAGCTCGGTTTCGTCCTCCAGGTTCCAGTTCACCAGAGGCCGGAAGTGGTTCATCGGGTACCAGTCGGTGCCGCTGTCCTTGTGCTCCTCGAGAACCACCGAGGGATTGAAGACGGCGCCGTAATGCTGCTCGAGGTGGTGCAGGCACGACCAGGTGAGGAAGTTCGCTCCGCGCGCGCCAATGGCGTCGTGGGCGCGAAACGGGTTCGGCCCCAGCATCCGCCGCACGAACTTGTCGATCTTCCAGAACGGCATGTTGGTGGCCTCGTGGTAGCGGGTGGCCGCGAGGGTGAGGCCGCAGAAGAGAACATCGAGCACGAACGACCAGTGGTCGCTGACCGTAATCGGGATCAGGCCGAGCGCCCACAGAAGCTGCGTGATGTCGGAGGGCTCCGGCTCGACGATCTCGAATACCTTGTTGATCTCGTGCGGGAAGGCCGGGTGCGCAACACCGACCCCGAGCGCCGACTGCGGAAAGCCCGAGGTCACCGACCGGATCTCGATCTCGGGAAATGCGGCGCGGAAGACATCGTAGTGCGCCCGCTTGATCTCGAGATCTTCGGGCACCGCCTCGAGCAGGAAGCGTGGGTCGAGCGAGTTGAGCTGTGATGGCAGGTGTCGGCCGTCGTAGGAGAGGCGCACCACGTTACCCATGATCGCCGCCGCGCGGTCGGCGCCGAAGGCACCCACCAAACCGGGATACTTGCCGCCGATGCCGTCCGGCACCCCGGGAAAGTCGAGCGCCACGACGGGCACGCCGAAGGGTTCGAGCCGCGAGCCAAGCTGCAGGATCTTGCCGGCGCCGACGATCCCGTTAGCGCCGGAAACGACGAACGCACCGCGCTGGGCGGGCGCGCCGAACACACGGTCGACGAGCTCGCCGGCCGAAACCGGCAATCTGCCCTTGCGGATCAGGTCGAGGACCGAGCCCAGACCCAGGGTCTCGAGGGTGGAAGGTCGCATCGCGGTGGTCATGACACCCGACCCCCTTTCTGATCCGAGACCTCGAAGACCGCGGCGATGCCGATGTCTCCCGCGGCGCAACCGAAGAGCAGGACGTAGCCGCCGCCCAGGGAGACGGCTTCCTCCAGACCCTCGATGAGGGATCTGGTCAGGGTCGGACCCTGCGGGTGCCCCCACACCAACGAGCAGCCGGTGGTATTCATCTTCCGCCAGTCATGGCCCACAATCTTACTGAAAATGGCATCGTTGACGGCAAAGGGGTTGTGGTTCTTGACCACCGCCATGTCGTCCATCGCGAGACCCGTGCGCTCGAGGAGCTTGGCGACGGCGAGCGCGGGCGCCTCCGGCATCAGGCTCGGCGAGGTCCGCACCTCGGTCTTGGCCACCAGGGCGATATCGATCTCGGGCCGCGGGCTGAGCTCGCGCGCCTCCTCCTGCGAAGTCACCAGCAGACAGGCCATGCCGTCCGACGCGTGGGTCTGGGAGCCCGCAGTGACACAGGTGTCGAGCTCGCGCATGGCGCGCAGGCCGCCCGCCGAGACCCGGCGCACACCGAGGTCGTCATCGACGTTGCCCATCGAACGTCCCTGCAGATTGAGGACCTCGAGCGGTACCAGTACCCGATCGAGGAAACCGGACTCCTTGGCGTCGAAGTACTGCTCGTAGCGGCAGAGGGTGATTTCGTCGATCTCGCGGCGATCGATTTTGTACTTGCGGGCGGCGTGGCCGGCGGTGGCGATCATGGCGTCGCCGGTGGCGGGGTCGAAGCCGAAGTTGTCCCACACGTCGCCCAGGGCCTGGGTCCGTTCGTACGACCTGCGCTCCGGGAACACCCCCACCGGCGAGTC
>Ga0209013_10004498_pt1 | contig 12208 bp, 13 predicted proteins | sample Cruoilmetagenom2_FD_187291 | JGI IMG/M metagenome (GOLD analysis project Ga0209013, IMG submission 187291) | Oil polluted marine microbial communities from Coal Oil Point, Santa Barbara, California, USA - Sample 2 (SPAdes) (version 2) | ecosystem: Environmental > Aquatic > Marine > Oil seeps ...
CTATGTTCTTTAGTATCAAAATTATATGCACAAAGTGTCGTCCCTTCAGATAAATGTCGGCTTTTCCAGTACTTTTCCCTTTTTTCGTAATCGTTTTTACCATCAAGCATTTCATCATAAGTTTCTCTATCATGATGAATATATATAAACCATTTTCCATCTGGTGTAACACAATTTTGGCTAATTGCAATACGATCATCTTCAATACTAAAAATCTTTTCATCCTCTAGCGTTTCTATATCAACTGTATGTACATCATTTCCATTGAAATAAATCACCTGGTTTCTTACAACATTTAATACACTTCTATGGTCTAAAATTCCTCCGCCATCATCGCTACACCATGGAAGCCAATGTGTCACTTTGCAAGTTCCATATGTTAACTGTACAACTTCAGCATTTTCTAAGTTTAATCTATGTAATTGAATTTCTCCATTTACAGCACGATGGAATATTAGATATTTTTCATCCTTTGAAATGGATGATATAAAATAATATAGTGGATAACAAAACCCATCCCCAAATGTAAGCTGTACAACTTCACGTCCTGTTTCAGGCGACTTCATTCTTTTAAAATCATCTGATATAATCACTATTATCTCCCCTTGTATTATTATTAACCTACAACATATATTATGCTTTTCCCCCGTTATATTGTATATATATAATTTCTAAAAAACATAATCAATTACTTAATTATTGGATGATGATTTCTTAATATATATGAACAATTTAAAAAATCACTTTCCATAGTACCACTATATGTATATATTTATTATAAATGCTAAAAATTTAAAAATAATATTTGATGAAAATATTATAAAATTTCTCCCCTTAATCTTTGTGTAGCCTTACTATATTTATCTATTCTTTCATAATCTTTTTCACTTGGATTTTTAATACGTGATAAATCCATATTGTCCTTTAAATCAGCTAATTTAACCCTACAAGCTAATTTACTTGTTCCAATTATCCTACTTATAAATTCATCATAACTTTCATCTTTACGCCTTGTTAAAGCATCTACTACCAATATGATTTCTTCTGTAAAGCCTTGTTCTCTAAAATAATCTAGGGTAATATCAGTATCTTCTACTACATCATGTAGCACAGCACATGTTCTTTCAATATCATTATTAGTTGATAACATTACTCTTAATGGATGTAGTATATACGCTTGTCCACCTTTATCTACTTGTCCTTCATGTGCTTTTGTTGCTAGTATAATTGCTTTATTTAACATAATCCCCCTCCTCTAGTTTAAGTTTATTAATCATACATATTAATTATAATCAATTTAAAACTATTAAACAACAAAAACCCAAATATTGGTCTAATTACTAGATCCCAATCTTCAGGTTTCATTTTACTTATCCCACATTTTAATTTTTCTTAAAAAATATATTGATATAAGTTGCGCGCTACCTATGAACAACAGAAAATAATTCAGTATACGTTCATTTTGTACATAAGTTAATAAAAGTATAAGAATTACAGTACTTAATATTCTCCCAAGATTAATAATTATTTCCTTATTAATAATATATTCAACTCTATATTCTTCTAGATGATTTATATTTAAAATATTAAAAGTTGCAGAATTAATTGGTATCATAAAAAATGGTATGAACATTGCATTTAAAATAGTATATACTACTAAAAACATATAATTAATATTAAAAACAAGCCCTATTACAGCAATAAATAAAAAAATCGCACCAATCTGCATAGATCTTAATCTTCTAGCTGGTTTTATTATTTTTTGTTCTAATAAATAAGAAAAACAAGATACTATTGCAGCAACAAATGTGATTTTACCTAAAGCCATTTCGCTTTCTGTTGTTGTATATATTAAAATTTGAACCAAAAAAATTATAACTACATCTCTAAATCCCCATATAAATATAACTTTACGGATATCTTCCCATTCTGTATTGCTTTTTTTTATAACTTTACCAAAGTCTAATTTACATGAATAATTCTGTGATTTAATTAAAAAACTTACTATTATTTGAATTACAAACAATACTAACGAAATAAAAAATACTATGAAATACCCTTTTGAATCTTGACTTTTTTCAATAATAAATGCTGCTGAAAGAGGAGCAATTGAACCAGCTGCACTTGCAATAAATCCATTATAACCATTAAAAGTATCCCTATTATCTGTACACGTGAAATCAAAGCTTAAAACCTGAAAAGCTAGCCAGTAAAACCCTGCGGCTATACCAAATAAAATACCAAATATATATATATAATCGATAATAGCTTCTTTGGCTAATAATATAGATGAAAAGGATATTATAAAGAAAATTATACCTATTCTTAAAGCCCATATGCCATTTTTTCGTTTAGATAACCAACCTGCAAAAGTAAATGTTATGGGCACAAATAAATATTGCATTAATTGATATTTTGCAATTAATATAAAGCTATTTGACTCTTTCCATAAAAATATATTTACAAAAACATTAGATAATCCCATAGCTAATGTGAATAGAGCACTTACTACTAAAAGAATTTTTGCTTGTTTAGACATGAATTCCGTTGCCAAAACCTTATAAAACTATATAAAGAAATGTTTAATTACTGTTTCAGCGTATCCCATTTTGAAAACTATAAATAGTAATCTACTCTAGTTTGATATAATACTCCACAGTCGTAAATTCCCATACAACGAATGGTACATATTAGCATTATCTTTTAGGTGATATTATGCTAATTTATATTGTGAAAGATTTATACTTGCATTTAAATCTCTATCAATCGTAAGTCCACAAGAACACTTGTAAACTCTATCTTTAAGTTTTAAATCTTTCTTAATCTCTCCACATTGACTACAAGTCTTTGATGATGGATAAAATCTATCTGCTATTACTAACTCAATTCCTTTGAATTTGCATTTATATTCAAGTTGTCTTTTAAATTCATAGAAACTTTGTTTAGATATAGCTTTTGATAAATGCTTATTCTTCATCATATTAGAAACTGCCAAATCTTCAATAACTACTCTGTATGGTTTGGTTTTCACTATACTTGTTGTAGTTTGATGAAGATAATTATTTCTAATGTTTGTAAGTCTTCTGTGCATTAGTTGTATTTGCTTTTCTAGTTTTATAATGTTGCTAGTTTTGACATACTCCTTTCCTTTTTTATTTTTTTCATATTTACGAGAAACTTGACGTTGCAACCTACGAAGTTTCTTTTCTATTTTTCTTACTAAATAAGTTTTATTGATATTTTTATAAACTATACCATCAGAACATATTGCAAGGTCTTTTAACCCTAAATCTATCCCTAATGATACATCTGTTAATTCTTCCTTAGTTTCTTCTTGCTCTATGCCTACTGATAAATACCAATATTTATTATCGTATGAAATACGCGGATTTGTGTATTTAACTCCAATAGGTATTTGTTCATTTGTTTTTAGCCAACCTACTTTTTCAATATTAACTAAATTTCCTTCTTTAACTTTTAACTTAACATTATCATTGTAGAAGGATTTCTTACTTTTTCTTCTACTTTTAAATCTTGGTCTATCAGCTAATCCTTTGAAGAATCTTTTATAAGCATTACAACCATCTTTTACAGCTTGTTTTGCCACATTATTAGATACTTCATTAAGCCATTTATATTCCTCTGTTTTTTTCATTAAAGTGATTTCTTTTCTCAAGTCACCATCTTTAATAAATTTACCGCCATTTTTGTAGTTTTCTTCTTGTCTTGCAAGTGTCCAATTATATATAAATCTTGCAGTTCCTACCGATTTCCAAAGTTGTTGTTCTTGAGTTAGCGAGGGTCGTAGCCTAATTTTTTTTGCTAATATCATCTTCCACCAACTCCTTAATCTTTTTTCAGCTTAATTGGCTCTTCTTATGAATAATACCTATACCCACTATCAGTGGTGTGTTTTTAACTTTCCACTTTATCCCATTTCCTTAACATTTGTGCTGACACCTTTAATTTTTTAGACATTTCTGCTATAGAATAATATTTCAATTTAGCAACCTACATATATTATAGGTTGCTAAATTGTAAAAGTCACACAATTTTATAAAGTTTTATGACTTATGTTTAGCAGTTATCATCCTCCTAAAAACACATTTTCCTTAGTTAGTTTACTCAATTAAATTATTATTATCTTAGAAACTCTATCCAATTAAGGCACGTTAAAAAAATAAATAAGTCAATTTACTCGAAATTTTGTCAATTTGCTGCGTTGACAAAACTAGCTGTAACCCGCTACTTGCTAGTGTTGTCGCCTTGTAAATCAACAAAATTTCTTCGCAACATTGACTTGTTATTTATTTTAACGTGTCTAAAATCCATACTTTTTTTTGGCTACTAACTTAATTACATTAAATGAATTTCCCACATGTTCTAAATATTTTACTAATCCTTCATAACTTATAACTACTGTTTTTGCATTGTTATTAGGATGAAAACTTATTCTTTTTGCTTGTACTGTTTCTTCATCTATCAAAACTTTTATATTTTTTTCTTCATTATTTAGTAATCCAAATGGACCGACTGAACCTGGTTTTAATTGCATTAACGCCATTAATTTTTCACTTGAATTAAAACTAAGTCTTGTACTATTTATGGTTTTTGCTAATGATTTTGTATCTACTTTTTTCTCTCCATTTACTAATATAAGATAATCAGTATCACCTTTACTATTTCTTAAAAATAAATTTTTGCAATATATCCCTCCTATTTGTTTTTTTATTTCATCAAGTTCTTCCATAGTATGTGCTTGATGGTGCTTATATATCTCATACTCAATGTTAAGCTTTTTTAATGTATCATATACTTTTTCTTCTATAGTAGACATACGATTATCTCCTTATTTTTGTTAATTCATGAAAATTCTAATACAAATTATACCATACTTAAAAGGCATCTACCATTGATAGATACCCTTTTTAATACTATATTTTTTATTTTATATTAAATAGTTGGTGGGTAAATTCCCACGATATCTGAATTATGAACTGAAATATAATCTTTTGGTTTTGGTCTAAAAATCACTAAGCTTACCATCCCATATCTATCAATTCCTTTTACATATACATTCTCTCTACCATAACCTGGTATATAAGTGTTTATTACTTGACCTATATAATCTTTTATAACTGGAGCTGGAACATATTTTAATGAAGGTTCTCCTGGTCCATAATCATTATTATCTTGACGTCTATAATCTCGTCTATAATCATTTCTTTGTTGTCTTCTTTGACCGCCTCTTTGTTCTATTTCAATATTAGAATACATATAAGTATCGCCTCCTAAAATATAATATGTTTAATAATATATTTTGGATACGATAGTACAGGCAAAAATTAATTATTAATCAGTAAAGCCTCCACCTATCACTTCTATACTTTCTGTTACATATATAAAAGTATTATCTTCTAACTGAGCAACATATTTTTTTAACTCTATTAATTCTGGACTTGTTACAACAGTTTTTATCATCATCTTTTTGGATATTTTATATGTACCTACACATGGAACAAATGTAACTCCCCTTTTTAATTGTTTATGTATAAATTCAGTTATATCTAAAAAATTTTCAGATATAATATTTACCGAATAATCTCTTCTTGTACCTAAAATTATATAATCGGTTACTTTACTAGAAATATATATACTAATTAATGAGTATATTATAAGCGTTATGTCTCCATATATAATAGATGAAAATACAATGCTAAAATTTAATATCATAAAGAATGTACCAACAGTAATACCTTTATTTTCTTTTAGATATAATGCAACGATAGCTTCTGGTCCATTAGCTGCACCTTCTCTTATAATAATCCCTGCTGAAATCCCCATTAATACACCACCAACAATAGAAGCTATTATAGAATCAGTTTTAAATTCTGATATAAAATTGCCAACTATACCTATGAAAAATGTAAATAATCCAAAGCATAAAGTAGCATAAAATACTAGTTTTTTGCTATATTTAGTAAATGCCCAAATTAATATTGGCGTACAAAAACAGATTAATAATAATTGAATATTGGTCCCTGTCATTTTGTTAATTACAGTTGCAAGACCTCCAAATCCACCTGCAATCAAATTATTAGGTAATAAAACAACACTAAAAGCAATAGCTGATATTAATTGACCTAAAGTAATAATAGAATAATGTTTAACTTTTTTAAGCAAAATACGAATTCCTCCTCTTATAGTATTAATTCAAATCTATAATCGGCACTAATTTAATACTAATGTAGTAATACCTTGATTCATAGATAAAAATTTACGTTTAACCTTTTTTGATTTCAAGTCATTTCTAACCATATTAGCTAAATTAGTTCCTGATTTATTGCCATGTATAACAAGAATCTCACAAATAGAAGGGCTACAAGTCTTTAGTATATGTTGCAAATATGATTTACCTTCAATAGCGCTCATACCATGAATATCCACTTCTAAAATTTTATCACTCATATCTTCCCTCCTTAGCTCTATTATATTTAAAGTTGTAATTAAAACCTTCATTCATCATCATATTTTATATCAATTTAATTATAATAACAAGGATAAAAACAAATTAAGGCACGTTAAAAAAATAAACAAGTCATTTAACTCGATCTTTTGTCCATTTACTTCGACGACAAAACTAGCTGTAACCCGCTACTCGCTAGTATTTGTCGTCTTGTAAATAAACAAAATTTCTTCGCTAAATTAACTTGCTATTTATTTTAACGTGCCTAATGCAAAAAGGCTAGTAGAATCATTTATTCTACTAGCCTAAAATTTATATTTTTAATACTGGCCATATTTTTCAATCGCATACATTACAGCCCTTAAACTTGTAAGAAGACTCCCATTATTAATTGACCCAGCTGTTGAAATATTAAGTCCCCTAGTTCCAGTGTTTTTTATAAGTTCACAATCTCTTTTGATTTCAGCAATTATTTTTTCTTCATTATTATTCATAAATGTAAAAGGTGCAAGTTGCCCATCAATCCTAGTATTAGGCATATGTTTTCTAATAGTGTCTACTTTTAAGGTAGGTCCAAAATTACATCCTGTAAGATTAACCTTAGAAAGAATTGATAGTAAATGTTCCATTTCTGAGTCTGAATGTTGAAATCTATTATCACCTTCATTAGGCGAAAATTTATTAAACACATCTCTTAAAACAGGATAGCCAAAAATTTCATACATCTCCCCATTAAGAAGGGAACAGTTATCATCTGCAAAACCAAAACCATGGGGAGCATTATTTTTTGTATACCCTGCTTCTTCATGAGATATTTCCTTCATTTTTATAATAACGTTTTTAATTGTATGACTAAATCTTTCAAAAAGTTCTTTTGCATCAAAATATAGAAATATTAAATTTTCTTCACCATATATGGACATTGCAAGAGTTACTGGTCCTCTGACACCTCCAAGAACAGATGGCTTAATAGTATATTTATCTTGAATTCTCTTTTTTTCTTGTTCCCAATTAGATGGATAAATAAAATCTTTCAAATCAAGTTTATCTACTCTATCAAGTAATTTTTCTAGTTCTTTTGGTGTTCTAACATCGCTAGATAACCATTCTCCACCATTCGGAATATATTTATATGTACCTCCAAATATTTCCCCTATTCTTTTTATCTCTGGATAACTTTCATCTTTAGTAAGTATTGTTTCTCTAAGAAGTCTTTTACCTACAATTTTTTCTGATTTGTCATTATACCGTTTATTTAGTTCTAGAATTTTTTCACGTTTATTTTTTCCCCATGGATCTCCTTCTTCACCAAGCTCAGCATATATACATTCTTCACTCATTCTTATACCTAATGCAACTTGTTTTGCATCTGGATTAAAACAATTATCTTTATGTGCTTCATTATCATTTTCCCAAAATTTTTTTAAATCTATATCGTACATAACCATTCCCCTTTTCGTAAAATATAGCTTTATTATACTTTAATTCATTCAAAAGTAAATGTTAAATACAATATTATTTGTAATATTCTGAACCAATATTTATAAAGACTAGTTTATTATGTATTGTACCTAAATTATAGTATATTTATATTTCTTTGGCGATACACCTTCATACTGCTTAAATTGTTTGCTAAAATAATATATATCACTATATCCTAGTTTTTCAGCACAATCTCCCACCTTATACCCATCTTCAAGATATTGTTTTGCTTTTTCCATTTTAAATTCGCAGTAATACTCAATAATTGTTTTATTTGTAACTTCTTTAAATATTCTACTTATATATGAAGTGCTAACACCTAAACTACATGCAATTTCTTCAATTACTATTTTCCCTCCAATATTTTCACTTAAATATTTTATTGTTTTTTTAACTTTTCTTTCCTTTTCAAAATCTTTATTGTCACCCTCCTTCCATTTATTCAAAACTTTCATTAACTTCATAAATGCAATATTAAGATCATATTGCTTATATTCATCATTTTGTTTCCAAATATAAACCATCTTATTGAAAATTTTAATTAATTCCTCATAAATATATTCATCATTGACTTTTTCTGAAAATTTTAGTGGTAAATCTGTCTTAACAATATTATTATTTTCTTTATCATAAAAATGTACATCAAAATCAATTGAATAGCATTTCATTAGATTTTTGGGGAAAGTATAGCCCTCTCTATAAACTCCAGGCTTACAATATATTAAGTCACCTTTACTCGCTTTATATGTATTATCATCGCTTTTTAAAAAGGATTCACCATCATAAACAAGTATAATATTATTTTTCATCTGCATTCCTCTTACTTCCCATTCTTTTGTACATTTTCTATTAACGATATGGCTAAAAGTCGGAACACATTCATAATAAGGTATCATATAATCTCCTTAAATAAGTTCTTCTATTTGTAATACTTCCTCTTTCATTATTTTTATATAACCACTAATATCGTCATCTTTCATATTATATTTTATCCCTCCAATTCCTATAGCTCCTATCATAACTCCTTCTTTATAAATAGGCACAGCTAATCTTCGTACATGATCATACAATTCTCCATAATCATCTACATATCCATATTTATATGCTGCTTTAAAATATTTTTCTTGAATTTCTACTGTAGGAACTTGTCTATCAGCTTCTTTGCTTTTACTAATCAAATATTCTCTTTCAACTTCATTTAACGAGGATAAATACAAGTATCCCCATGGCTGGTAAATATAATCAATCCGTTCATCACCTACTTCTTGCATAATTAAACCTTCTGAATAAATATTTTTACATATACATTTTATTTTTGATTCTTGAAACTTAAAACAAACTGAAGTAAAACCAACTTTTTTTGTAATCGTATAAAGTGCAGGATAAATTATATTTTCCAAACGATTATTTACCTCAATACTATTACTAATATTATAAATTTTCTTTCCTAAAGTATATATTTGATTTTCATTTTTTATAATATAATCTTTTTCTATCAAAGTCTTCAAATATCTATTTAAGCTAGATGAACCAATATCTAATTCCTTTTTCATTTGATTAAACCCTGCTTGTTTAACTTTTGAAATATACTCTATTATTTCTAGCCCCTTTGTTAGACCTGGCGTACTCAAAATATCACCTCAATCTTAAAATTTTATTCATTTTATATGTATTATATCAAATAAAAGCTACTTTTTTCTATTAAATTTCAAATCATTTTATTTTTATTTTAAATTGACAATTTACTATTACCACATTATAATTTTATATATAACACTCACAAGTTTTATATATGATACCAAACGTTTATTTCTATAATACAAGGGGGATATTTATGAACACTACAACATCTGAACAAAAAAATAGTAATAAAATCCAACATCCCAATATCATCTATATACTAGCTGATGACATGGGATACGGTGATTTATCTTGTCTAAATGAAAACTCAAAACTACATACAACTAACTTTGATAATCTAGCTAATGAAGGAATGTTATTTACCGATGCCCATTCCAGTTCTTCTGTTTGTACTCCATCAAGATATAGTATCTTAACAGGTAGATATAATTGGAGATCTTCTTTAAAATATGGTGTACTAGGCGGTTATTCAAATTCTATGATAGAAGATAATAGATTAACCGTTGCGACCTTATTAAAACAAAAAGGGTATAAAACTGCTTGCATTGGAAAATGGCACTTAGGACTTAATTGGGAATGGCAAGATAATGAAACGGTTGATTTTACAAAACCTATAAGTAAAGGACCTAATGAGTTTGGATTTGATTACTTTTATGGTATTAGCGCTTCTTTAGATATGTCACCATATGCATATATTGAAAATGATAGAGTTACTCAAATACCTGATCATATAACTAAAAATGATGATGAGATGTGTTTTTGGCGTGAAGGACCAACTGCTCCTGACTTCAAACATATTGAGGTAATGCCAAATTTAACAAAAAAAGTACTAGATACTATCGATACATATTCTGATTCTCCATTTTTTATTTATTATCCACTTCCTGCTCCTCATACACCAATTTTACCAACAGAAAAATTCAGAGGACTTTCTGGAACAAATTCATATGGTGACTTTGTTTTAATGTGCGATGATGTTGTAGGACAAATTACGAATAAACTTAAAGAAAAAGGACTTTATGACAATACTATTATTATTTATACAAGTGATAATGGATGTTCTCCTACCGCTGATTATGAAGAGTTATCCAAATACGGTCATAACCCTAGTTATATTTATAGAGGCACTAAATCAGATATATATGAAGGTGGACATAGAATCCCCTTAATTGTAAGCTGGCCTGATAAAATTAAACCTAAATCTATTTCTGATGATCCGGTATGTCTAGTAGATTTTATGGCAACGATTGCTGATGTAGTTAATTTTCAATTACCAGATGAAGCTGGGGAAGATAGCATAAGTAATTTACCAATATGGCTAGATAAACCTTATGAAAAACCTTTTAGGGATGCTATAGTTCATCATTCAATCGATGGTTCTTTTTCTATACGAAAGGATAATTGGAAACTTGAGATGTGTCCAGGGTCTGGCGGGTGGAGTTACCCAAATGCCGAAAAAGATGAAACTAAAGACCTTCCTCCAATACAATTATATAATTTAGATAATGATATTAAAGAAATAAAAAATGTTTATGATAAATATCCTGAAGTAGTCAATGATTTAAAAGATTTATTAACTAAATACATAGTAAACGGACGAAGTACAAAAGGTAAAGTCCAAAAAAACACTGGACCAGATCACTGGTCTCAGCTTAATTGGTTTTAATCATCAAAATATCGAAAATTATATTTTATATAATTTTCGATATTCTTTAGGAGATACTTTCTCCCATTTCTTAAAAACTTTTGAAAAATATAATGCATCATCATACTTTAACTCAAAAGCAATTTCTTTAATACTTTTATGACTTGTTAATAATAATATTTTTGCTTGATGCATTAATTTTTTCTGAAGATATGTCTTAAGTGCTTCACCAGTGTTTTTTTTGAAGGATTTTGATAATGCCTCTGGTGTCATATTTACTGCCCTTGCAATACTAGATATCTTAAGTTCTGCTGTTAGATTATTTTTTATCATTTGATACAGTTCTTTGTTTTTTTTAGCATAGTCCCAATAATCTGCATTTGGAAAATTGTCTTTTTCTATAAAGTCACTTATCAAATGGTATACTTCACTGTGAACCTTTAACATTTCCTTATATGAGCCACTTTGAATCAAATCAACCATTTCTTCACCTGTAATATGGGTGTTTTTAGCTATGATTATTTTATTTTCATCTTCAAACACATCCTTGCCAGCGAACATTTCAAAGCTAAAATGAAAATATATTTTTTTCATATCCACACTTGCACTGCAACTAAAATTAGTATTTTTAGGGATAATACAACAATATCCCGGTGTTAAATTGATCTGCTCATTAGAAGTATTTACATTTGCTTCTCCATCAAGTAAAATATATAACCTGTTAAATGGAGATTGTAAATCATTATAATTCCAATTAGAACCTTCAAAAATTCCATGTTCTAATATTTTAAATTCAACATTCTCACATAACATTTTAAAACTTTCAAAACTTTGATTCCCCATAAAGACAACCCCTCTTTTTATCGTCCTATTCCTAAGGCACATTAAAATAAATAATAAACCAATTTAACGAAGAGATTTTGTTTATTTACAAGGCGCCAAATCGAGGTAATAGCGGTGCTATAACGAGTTTT
>Ga0209013_10004499_pt1 | contig 12208 bp, 12 predicted proteins | sample Cruoilmetagenom2_FD_187291 | JGI IMG/M metagenome (GOLD analysis project Ga0209013, IMG submission 187291) | Oil polluted marine microbial communities from Coal Oil Point, Santa Barbara, California, USA - Sample 2 (SPAdes) (version 2) | ecosystem: Environmental > Aquatic > Marine > Oil seeps ...
GGAATATCAAGCGCAATCTGATGGAGCTTTATTTTATAAAACTACTTTTGGTAGAGATGATATGCCAGAATACACAAAAAAAATGCCTGATGATGAAGACAGATGGTTAATTGTAAATTATATGAGAACCTTGGCAGAATAATATTATTAATTCAAATTTTAAAAACCGGACAATTTGTTCGGTTTTTTTGATAAATATTTTTTGGTGAACTTGTTTCAATGTAAAATTCAGCTAAAATTGAAGATTAAACATAATCATTATAGTTATAAAAAAATTGATTATTTGATAAAAAGTGCATTCCTGAAATCTTTTATTGCCCACTCTTATTTTAAAAAAACAATAAAAGTAGCAAGGTTTGGCTAAACTATTTAATAGCATTTTCTCTTAGTAGGCTTATCTGTTTACATTAACGCCAAAAAAAGCTTGTTCAATCTTAATGTAATAAACATTACTAAACATGATTTTTGTCATATTTAAGCATAATAAGAACACCTATTTTTAAACTACGTTATTAATATATAAATACATATACAGACCCGTTGTGCATTTAGAGACTTTTTTTACAATAATGTTTTTAATATTTAATAATAAAGGATGAAAAACCTAAAATTAAATTCTGATTTACTTTTTCATATAATATAAATTTTTAATAGTAGAAATTTTCCCCTAAACGCACAGCGGGTATGTATTCTACTATTATGGCAAATAAAAAAATAAAACCTGACAGTACAAATAGGCGTAATTTCCTGAGATTAGGTTTGTTGTCCAGTGTCTCTGCCGTAGCCGGGGTGTCGTTAGTTTCGAACCTGACTCAAGATGAAGAAAAAACATCAGGAGAAAAGGTTAGACTTCTAACACCAGATGGTAACATTGTTGAAGTTGATGCTGAAAGTATAAATAAATATCCTGAAGCGCATATTACTTCTGCTGAATCTAGAAAAGGAATACCAGACAAAAAATTTGTGATGGTAATAGATTTGGCAAAATGTAAAAATGCCAGAAAGTGTGTTGAAAGTTGTCAAAAGGCTCATAATCTGGATTATCATGAAGAGTTTATGAAAATTCAGCTTATGCAGGATAATGAGGAATCTTTTCCTTACTGGTTTCCAAAACCTTGTTTTCACTGTGATGAACCACCCTGTGTAACAGTTTGCCCTACAGGTGCAACATTTAAACGCGATGATGGAATTGTTTTAATAGACAATGATCGTTGTATTGGTTGTAAATTCTGTATGACAAGCTGCCCTTATTCTGCACGTCTATTCAATTGGGGCCATAAAGACAGTTTTGACAATACAGACCAGCCATATTCCCCAGAAACTAGCGTTCCGGCTGCTGAAGGAACCGTAATGAAATGTGATTTTTGTCCTGATTTATTGCGTCAAGGGGAATTACCATATTGTGCAAAGTCTTGCCCTATGGGCGTTATTTATTTTGGCGATAAAAATGAAGACATTGTTACCAATGGTGAAGAAACAGTTCGTTTTTCAGAATTGATAAAAGAGCGTAGTGGGTACAGACATCTAGAACATTTGGGTACTAGACCCAATGTGTATTATTTGCCTGCAGTAAACAGAGAATCATTATTAGAGAATGGTTTTAAGAATTTGGATGAAGAGATTATAGAACGCTATAAAAACGTTCCTTATGTTCAGGAATTAAAAAATAAAGGAAAACTTTAACCAATAAACACTCTTGATTATGGATTTAGAAATTAGAAAAAGAGAATTGGCTAAAGAATTTTATCCAATGATAAGCAAAACAACTAGAGGGTCAAAAATCTGGATTGGATTTTTAATTGCCATTATTTTAGTTGGATTAGTCGCGTTTTTTCTGCAAATTGTGAAAGGCCATGAAATTACCGGTATGAGAGATAATGTCGTTTGGGGTATATATATCATCAATTTTATTTTCTTTGTTTGCTTAAGTTATTCAGGAGCATTTATCGCAGGGATATTACATTTCTTCAAATCGCCTTGGAAAAACTCTGTTTCAAGAATTGTTGAGATCATTACAATTTTATCAATAATGATTGGCCCTATATTTATATTATTGTGTATTGGTAGATTGGACAGGTTACATTATTTATTTATTTATTCACGAATACAATCACCAATTGCTTGGGATGTTTTAGCTATACTGACTGATTTAATAGGATGTCTACTATATCTGTTTTTAACCTTCATCCCAGATTTTGCAATTTTACGAGATAACTGTGAAAATGCCCCTAAATGGAGACGTAAATTATATAAATATTTAGCAATTGGATACCAAGACACAAAATCTCAACGAGATCGACTTTATAAAATTACAAAAACAATGTCTGTAATGATTGTTGCCATGGCAATTATCACTTATACAGTTTTGGCCTGGATATTTAGTTTGACATTACAACCAGGTTGGAACAGTACTATTTTTGCTCCGTATTTTATTGTGGCTGGGATATATTCAGGAATCGGAGTAATTATCATCGCTATGTTTTTAATTCGTAAATATTACAAATTAGAACACTATATCAGAAAAGCACATTTTATTGGAGCAGGGATTATTCTATTGGTAATGTCATTACTCTATGGATATTTTACTTTTAGCGAATACTTTGCTAGGTGGTTTAGTCATAGTACGGCAAATCATTTTTTATTGGATACATTATTTGGTAGATATTTTTGGGAATTTATCTTCGCAAATTATATAGGTGTGTTAGTACCCATTGTTATTCTTTTTGTTAAAAAATTCAGAACTATTAAATCTATCACGTTTGCTGCCGTTATTGCGGTGTTAGGATTATGGTTAAATAGATATTTAATTGTTGTACCAACATTGGAAACACCTTATATCCCAATTCAAGATACCAGGCCCGAATTCATTCATTATTCTTCAACATGGATTGAATGGGCACTCAGTTTTGCAGGAATTGCAGCATTTGTTTTATTTTTTATTTTATTAATGAAATTAATTCCAATAATACCAATGTCAGGGATCATCGATAATGAAAGAGAACACAAAAGAAAACAGAAAGAAGTAACTCAAAATAATAGGTTATGGTAACTAAACTATTTCAATATTTTGTAATCATATTATTCTTTGGATTTATGTCTAATAATTCTAGTTTTGCTCAAAAAATTGATGTAAAAAATTACAAAATGCTGTATAAATTCAATACAGTTAAACAATATGATAATTCTCGCTTTTTTGAAGTGAGTTTCGTGGCAAATAATAAAAAGGACAGAAAAATTAAATTTCCTGTTTATGGGGCTGACATTAAATTTATTAATGTAGTGAATGATGAAGAATTCCTATTAGGAACTGTTAAAACCAATAAGGAAGGTTATGCCCGATTAATACTGTCTGAAAATCAAACTTATTATACAGATGCAGAAGGATATATCAATTTTATAGCCAGATTTGAGAGCACTGAGGCTTTAAAATCTATTGAAAAAGAATTAGCTATTAAAGACGTATTTCTAGAACTAGATCTTATTGAAATAGATAGTATTAAAAAAGTTACATTGAATGCTTACACTTTAGATAGTTTAAAGACAAAAATACCTCTTGAAGAAGCAGATGTTATATTTTCGGTGGGTGGTTTTATATCCAATCTGCCTATTAAAGAAACTTCCATTGAGGATGGTAAATTTGAATTTGAATTTCCCGATGATATTCCGGGCGATGTTGAAGGGAATATAGATGTTTTTGTTTCAATAGAAGATCATGATGACTATGGTAATGTTATTCAGAAAAAAAAGGTAGCTTGGGGTACATTTCAAAAACTTGGTAAACAACCAACTTTAACATTATGGTCTCATTATGCACCAATTTGGATGTATGTTGTCTTAACTATTTTATTAGTTGGCGTTTGGTCTAATTATATTTATAGTATGATAAATCTGTTTAGAATTAAAAAAGAAGGAAAAATTTTAGAATTAGAATCAGAAAATTAAAATAAAATTAATTGAAATAGTATGTTTGGTACTGTTTTTGAATTATCATAATTATAAATCAATAAAAATTTAATAACATGAAAACATTTAAAATTTTAACAATTATAGGAGTCATTTCTTTTGCGTTTTTTTCTTTCACCACTATCGTTCAAGACGAATGGGTAGTGCCAGATAAATATGCTAATATGGAAAACCCAATAGATGCAAATACCGACAAAGCTATAGGCAAATCTTTATATTCTAAACATTGTAAATCATGCCATGGTAAAGAGGGTTATGGTGATGGTCCAAAAGCCGAAGAACAAGAAGGAGACTTGGGAGATTTTTCTACTGAAGAATTCCAAGCACAAACGGATGGTGCGTTATTCTACAAAACAACTTTTGGTAGAGATGATATGCCAGAATACACAAAAAAAATGCCTGATGATGAAGATCGTTGGTTAATTGTAAATTACATGAGAACACTTGAAGAATAATTTTTAAAAATCAAATTTGTAAATGAAAGAGGGAAGTATTAAAAGAGCTTCCCTTTTTTTGTTAGTAATGCATTTAAAATAGGAGCTAATTAAAAAAATGAAACTTATAATTGAGAATTAGAAAAATATAGTATCTTTGCGCTCTCATTAATAATCGAGGTCGAGAACCTCACTAATTAATTTTTATGGCAGTTAAATTAAGACTACAAAGACACGGTAAAAAAGGAAAACCTTTTTACTGGATTGTTGCAGCAGATGCAAGATCAAAAAGAGATGGTAAATACCTAGAAAAATTAGGAATTTACGACCCAAACAAAAACCCAGCAATTATAGATTTAAATGTAGATGGCGCTGTTAATTGGCTTCAAAATGGAGCGCAACCTACAGATACAGCAAGAGCAATTTTATCTTATAAAGGAGTGATGTTAAAAAATCATTTAGCTGGTGGCGTTAAAAAAGGCGCTTTAACCGAAGAAGAAGCTGAAAAGAAATTTCAAGCTTGGTTAGATGAAAAAGCAAATAAAGTTGATGCCAAAGTAGATGGTTTAGCAAAAGCTAAAGCAGATGCAGAAGCAAAAGCATTAGAAGCTGAAAAAGCAGTAAATGAAGCGAGAATAGCTGTTCCTGAAGAAGAAGTTGAAGTAGCTGAAGAAGAAACTACAGCAACAGAAGCTGTTTCAGAAGACACACCTGCGGAAGAAGTAAAAGCTTCTAGCGAAGAAGAATAAAAGCATTATTTTTTTATACTTTTAAACCTGATAATTAAATTATCAGGTTTTTTTATTTTATATCATGCAAAAACAAGACTGTTTCTATCTAGGAAAAATTGTAAAAAAGTACAGTTTTAAGGGAGAAGTTCTAGTAAAACTAGATACTGACCAACCCGAAATTTATAATAATTTGGATGCTGTTTTCATTGATCTTAAAAACAATTTAATACCATTTTTTATAGAACATTCTCAATTACACAAATCTGAGTTACTTCGTATTAAGTTTGAAGATGTTATTACCGAAGAAGATGCCGATGCCATTATGAAATGCGAACTTTATCTTCCACTTGAACTATTGCCTAAATTAGAAGGAAATAAATTCTATTTTCATGAAGTTATTGGTTTTAGCGTTGAAGACGTAAACTTTGGTAGTGTAGGAGTTATTAAAGGAATTAATGACACAACGTCTCAAGCTTTATTTGAAATTGATAGAGATGGCATTGAAATTCTAATTCCTTTGAATGATGAGTTTATACAGAAAGTGGATCGAGACAAAAAGAAAATTCTTGTAGAAACTCCAGAAGGGCTTATAGATTTATATTTAGAATAATGTCTAACACACCTTTTAAATTTAAACAATTCACAATCCGTCAAGACCAATGCGCTATGAAAGTTGGCACAGATGGTGTTTTGCTTGGAGCTTGGGCAAATATAAAACATAATCCAAATTCAGTTTTAGATATTGGTTCTGGCACTGGAATTATAGCACTCATGATAGCACAACGCAGTAATGCTGAAGTCATTGATGCTATTGAAATTGAAGAAGACACCTTCGAACAATGTGTAGAGAATTTTGAAAACTCACCTTGGAGTGATCGTTTGTTTTGCTACCATACATCTTTAGAAGAATTTGCAGATGAGGTTGATGATAAATTTGATGTTATAATTTCTAATCCACCTTTTTACACTGATGATTTTCAAAGTAAGAATACACAAAGAGATATTGCGCGATTTTCAAGTGCGATGCCTTTTGAGCATTTAGTTAAAAGTGTTTCAAGATTACTTTCTGAAGAAGGGAAGTTTTCAGTAATTATTCCGTTTAAAGAAGAAGACCACTTTATTGCTTTAGCTTTAACAGTCAATCTTTTTCCAAATAGAATTTTAAGAGTAAAAGGCAATCCTAATACAGAAATTAAAAGAAGTCTTTTAGAGTTTTCATTCTCTAAAATTGAAATAAAAACAGAGGAACTTACTATTGAAAAAGGAAGACATAATTATACTAATGACTATGTTACCCTCACCAAAGATTTTTATTTAAAAATGTAATTAATAGCATCTCAGCAAAGGTCTTGTTAAACATGTGGGACCTCCACCTCCTTTTATGCTAATCTCGTTTCCTTTATAGGTGTTTACTTTACATCCAGCGTCTTCAAGACGTTTTTTGGTTATTGGATTATCATTAACCATAACACATTGTCTGGGAGCAATAGCTAATACATTACAACCCATAGATTCAAATTCTTCCTCTGGGACTTCGATAAATTCAAATCCTCGATTAAGTAATTCGTCTCTAAATTTAATTGGCATTAACGGGGAATACACAACAGCCAAATCTTTATCAATTGGACTTAAAATAGACATAAGATGAAACACATCCTCTTTCCCTTTATAATGAGGTAATTCGGCTATAATAATTTCAATTCCTTTAGGTTCTAATAACCCTTTTAGTTGACGAATTCCGCTTTTATTTGTTCTATATGTATGCCCAACAGCTAAAGTTTTTTCATCTAACCAAGCTACATCTCCTCCTTCCAATGTCCCAGGAGCTTTTATCTCTCCAAGGATAGGGATGTTGTTTTTAATGAAGATTTGCTTTTGAGAATGAGGTTCATTTATTCTTCCTGTTTTTCCCATATTGCAAAGTATCATTCCAAAATCTGTCACTATTGATGCATCCCGACAATAAATGGAATCAATAGTTAAAGAATTATTTAATGGAAAATAATTAATTTCAGTCTTACCTAAAGACTCTACGAAACTTTCATATTCATCTACAGCAGCATCAAAATCTGGTTGAGATAAATAGTTTAAATCTCTCCATTGTCCGTTCAAATGAATATCTGAAACAAAAGCATCTCTTGCGGATTTTAAATAAACTGATTTCAGTTTTAAATATTCTGAATGATGAGTAGTCTTCATTTATTTTTCTCGCTTATTCCATTGCATTAACACATAAAAAGGGATGCCTAATATTAATAGTAAAAATCCATAAAAAACGGTATTAGATCCCGTGCCATAAATTGCCCAAGTAGAATAAGCAATACCTAAAAATCCTAGAACTAATGTTTTTGCCCAGCTATTTGCATGTAATTTTTTTTCAATAATAACTAAAATATAAGCAGCCGCTACAAATAAATATGGGATTAAGACTACAAAAACCGAAATCTCTGCAATAAACTTAAACTGTTCGACTAACCCTTCAGTATAACTTAATAGCATGAATACCGTTGTAAGTAAACTTCCAATAACTAACCCCATTGCTGGAGCCCCTTTGTTATTTTCCTTTTTGAAAATTTTAGGAAATAAATCATCCTTTGCAGCTGCTAAAGGTATTTGTCCTGTTATTAAAATCCACCCATTTAAAACACCTATGCCAGAAATAATAACTCCAATTGCAACAAAATAACCACCAAAATCACCACTTATTATTTTGGCCGCTTCTGCAAAAGGAGCTGGGGAATTCTGCATGATATCTAAAGGCAATATCCCAAAAAGAACTACTGTACCTAATATATAAACCAAAGCGACGATAATCGTTCCTAACATAGTTGCTTTAGGGACAGTTACTTCAGGATTTTCTACATTTTCAGCTGGAATGGATGCGCTTTCAAGACCTAAAAACGCGTATAAAGTCGCTGCAGCTACAACAGGGAAAGTTGCAAAATTGTTGCCACCTGTTAAATTAAAATCAGGAAAATTTTCAAAACTAAAAAAGAAGAGACCAACAATAATAACAAAAACTAAAGGTAAAAGTTTCATTACAGTAGTAACAAATTGCACTTTTCCAGACTCCTTAACTCCTCTGGAATTAATCCAAGTAAAAAACCAGATTAATAACAATCCAAAACTTATTGAATAAAGTGGATTACTCTCTAACACAGGAAAAAAGAAACTTAAAGCACCTATAATTGCAATTACAATGGCAGCATTACCAACCCAACAACCAATCCAGTAACCCCAAGCTACTAAAAACCCAATAAAATCACCAAACCCAGCTTTGGAATATGCATATGGACCTCCACTCTTATTGACAATTATTTTACTAAAATTTCCAAATATTTTGGCAAGGATTAAAGCTCCTGCTGACGTAAACACCCAACCTAAAAGGCTAATGCTACCATACGATGCTAGTACTACTGGTAAAACAAATATTCCAACACCTATCATATTACCTACAACTAAAGATGTTGTTGTTAATAATCCAATTTTTTGTGGTTTTGAATTCATTCAAGTAGTTTATTAATGCAGATGTGATTTAATTATGTAAATTAGAAGCAAGTTTCGAATATACAATTAATTATTAAATGACATCTAAATTCAATATCGATCAAGACATCACTAAAGCAGAAACACTCCCAGCTTCTTTTTATAAGGATGAATCTGTTTTTGAAATTATCAAGGAGAAAATATTTTTAAAATCTTGGCAATGGATAGGTGATGAAAACCTTGTTAGACGACCAGAATCTGTTCACCCTTTTGTTTTGTTAGACAGTTACTTAACAGAACCTATGCTTCTTACAAAAGACAAAGAAGAGCATATTAGCTGCTTGACTAATGTGTGTACACATCGAGGAAATTTGGTAGTATTAAATCTAGGGAAAACAAAAAAATTAACTTGTTTATATCATGGGAGACGTTTTAATTTAAAAGGGAAATTTGAGTATATGCCAGAATTTAAGGAAGCTGAAAATTTTCCAAGACCATGTGACAATTTGCATAAGTTTCCGCTAAAAAAATGGGGTCCTTTTTTATTTGCAGGACTCAATCCTACATTCGATTTCCAATCCGTTATTGATAAAATGAAAGAGCGTATAGGGTTTTTGCCATTACATGAGTTTTTTTTAAATAAATCACTTTCAAAAGATTTTCTTGTCCATGCACATTGGGCATTATATTGTGATAATTACCTAGAAGGGTTTCATGTACCATTTGTTCATAAAGATTTAAATGCAGTATTGGATTATGGCAGTTACAAAACTGAAGTGTATCAATATTGTAATCTTCAAATTGGTTATACTGATGAAGCAACCGAAGTATTCGATTTACCTGAAGATCATATAGATTATGGTAAAAATGTTGCTGCTTATTATTATTGGGTATTTCCTAACATGATGTTTAATTTTTATCCTTGGGGATTATCGTTAAATATTGTGAAACCATTAGATATTAATCGAACCAAAGTTTCTTTTATTAGCTATGTCTATGACCCTTCTAAATTAGGAAAAGGAGCTGGAAGTGGTTTAGAAAAAGTTGAGCGAGAAGATGAATTTGTAGTGGAGCATGTTCAAAAAGGAGTAAGGTCTTCATTTTATAAAGCAGGTCGCTTTTCTCCAACAAGGGAGCAAGGTGTACATCATTTTCATCGCTTGATAGCTGAATTTTTAAATCAGTAATTTTCTTTTTAAAAAAGTGTGAGATTCATTCACAATACTTAAATTTGGGTTTCTAAAAATATAAACGACCAGATGAAACCAGATTTATTCGAAGCTCCCGATTATTATAACCTTGATGAGCTATTAACCGACGAGCATAAATTAGTGCGTGATGCAGCACGAGAATGGGTGAAGCGTGATGTCTCACCAATTATAGAAGACTATGCGCAAAAGGCTGAGTTTCCTCCTCAAATAGTAAATGGTTTAGCCGAGATAGGTGCCTTTGGGCCTTATATTCCTGAAGAATATGGAGGTGCAGGATTAGATCAAATTTCGTATGGTTTGATAATGCAAGAAATAGAGCGTGGAGATTCTGGTGTGAGAAGTACAGCTTCAGTTCAATCGTCGTTAGTGATGTATCCAATTTGGAAATATGGGAATGAGGAACAGCGTCAAAAATATCTACCAAAATTAGCAAGTGGCGAGTGGATGGGCTGCTTTGGCTTAACCGAACCAGATCATGGATCTAATCCAAGTGGAATGGTTACAAACTTTAAAGATAAAGGTGATCATTATCTTTTAAATGGAGCTAAAATGTGGATTTCTAATGCGCCATTTGCACAGGTTGCAGTAGTTTGGGCAAAAGATGAGAATGGACGTATTCATGGGCTTATAGTTGAACGTGGGATGGAAGGATTTTCTACGCCTGAGACACATAATAAGTGGTCGCTTCGAGCGAGTGCTACAGGAGAGTTGATTTTTGATAATGTTAAAGTCCCTAAAGAAAATTTATTGCCTAACAAATCTGGATTAGGAGCACCTTTAGGCTGTTTAGACTCTGCTCGCTACGGAATTGCTTGGGGAGCGATTGGAGCAGCAATGGATTGTTATGATACTGCTTTACGTTATAGTAAAGAACGCATTCAATTTGGAAAACCAATAGGACAGTTTCAGTTACAGCAAAAAAAACTGGCTGAGATGATTACTGAAATAACTAAAGCACAATTATTAACATGGCGACTTGGAGTTTTACGAAATGATAATAAAGCAACTTCAGCTCAAATTTCTATGGCAAAACGTAATAATGTAGATATGGCTATTAATATTGCCAGAGAAGCTAGGCAAATGCTAGGAGGAATGGGAATTACTGGGGAGTATAGCATTATGAGACATTCTATGAACCTCGAAAGTGTAATCACTTATGAAGGAACTCACGATATACATTTACTAATAACAGGTTTAGATATTACAGGGTTAAATGCATTTAAATAATGTAATCAAAAAATGTAACTAAATAAAGGCGAGTTTTATAACTCGCTTTTTTTATGGATATTTACAGTATGTCTTCAAAAACCAGATTAGATAGAGCTTATAAAAATGCGAAAGTCATTGCCTTTGATGATTCTAGTAAGTTCATTTTATTTAGCGATTGCCATAGAGGAGATAATAGTTTTGCTGATGATTTTGCTAATAACAGGAATATATATTTTCATGCATTAAGCCATTATTTTAATCAAGGTTTTCAATATTGCGAAGTAGGTGATGGTGACGAGTTATGGGAAAACATATCTTTTAAATCCATTTTTGATGCACATCAAAATGTATATATGCTTTTAAAGCAATTTCATATAGATGATAGATTGCAAATGATTTGGGGAAATCATGATATGGTGTACAAAAATCCTAATTATGTTAAAAAACAACTTTCTACCTTTTTTGATGCAAAAACAGGAATAGAAGTCGACTTATTTAAGGATATAAAATATCATGAAGGCATTGTTTTAAAGCATTCAGAAACACATCAAGAAGTTTTTTTAACTCATGGCCATCAAGCCGATTGGTGGAATTATACTTTTTGGAAATGGAGTAGAGCAATGGTTCGAATATTATGGAAACCATTAAATGTTATGGGAATTGCAGATCCAACAAGTCCAGCAAAAAATTACAAGGAACTTATTAAAATAGAAAGAAGAACAAAAAAATGGATTGCCGATAATGATAACTTAATTACCATTGTTGGGCATACTCATAGACCACGTTTTCCTAAGCCTGGAGATATTGCTTATTTTAATGATGGCAGTTGTGTACATCCACGAAGTATAACAGGAATTGAAATTGAAAATGGTAAAATTTCTCTTATTAAATGGCAAATTTCTACTAAAGTGGATGGAACACTTCAAATAGTGAGAGTTTTACTTGAAGGTCCAAAAAAACTTATAGATTTTAAAACAGATTAGAATAGGTATAATTAAATTAAGCTTATATATATATTTGAATGATACCAAGTATAATAGCAATCAATTTAGTTATAAACAAAACAAATTGTCTAGTTGTAAGCTTTGGCATTTTTTTTGACTAATTTTGTACAATAAATAGAAATAAAACACAATTAAATTAAATATTATGGCATTAGAAATAACAGATGCAA
>Ga0209013_10004500_pt1 | contig 12207 bp, 9 predicted proteins | sample Cruoilmetagenom2_FD_187291 | JGI IMG/M metagenome (GOLD analysis project Ga0209013, IMG submission 187291) | Oil polluted marine microbial communities from Coal Oil Point, Santa Barbara, California, USA - Sample 2 (SPAdes) (version 2) | ecosystem: Environmental > Aquatic > Marine > Oil seeps ...
CGCTGTATTCGTATGCATCCATAGTAAAACCTGTATTATTTTGGTAAAATTCTATCAAAATATAGTAGAGATAGAGGTTAGAGTATGGTTATCGTACGTACAATAGAAGCGTTGCAGGAAGCAAAAAAAGCATTATCTGGTGCTATAGGTTTTGTGCCGACGATGGGGGCACTGCATCATGGACATCTTTCGCTTATACAGCAGGCAAGAAAAGAAAATGAACATCTTATGGTTTCTATTTTTGTAAATCCTACACAGTTTTTAGAAGGTGAAGATCTGGATGCCTACCCCCGGAGGGATGAAGCAGATATCAAAATATGTGAACTCTCAGGCGTAGATATACTGTTTATGCCAAGCATAGATGCTATGTATGAAGAGGATGAACTCTGTATCGGTGCACCAGCTATCCGTGGGTATGTACTGGAAGGTGAAAAGCGTCCGGGACATTTTGACGGTATGCTTCAAGTAGTGATGAAACTGCTTAATCTCTCTGGTGCTTCGAATGCCTACTTTGGTAAAAAAGATGCACAGCAGTTGGCACTTATTTCTCAAATGGTAAAGAATTACTTTATGGATGTCAACATTATTCCCTGTGAGATCGTTCGGGATGAGAATGGTTTGGCTCTAAGTTCTCGAAATGTCTATCTGCAGGGGGATGAAAAACAAAGAGCGCTCTCTCTGGCAAGATCGCTTAAAAGAGCAACCAAGCTTGTTATGGCAGGTGAGTTAAATGTTGAAACGCTTAAAGAAGAGATGTTGACAGTCTTAAAAGAGACAGATGAGGTGGAATATGTTGCCATCGTTGACAGAGAGTTCAACGCACTTGAGAAAGTAGAGATCGGCAATACGATCATCCTGGTCGCTGCCCGGGTAGGAAAGCCAAGACTGATCGACAATCTCTGGATCTAGAATAGATCTTCTATGTTATCAAACTTCTGTATCTGCTCGGGAGCAGGTTGCGTGGTAGGTAACGCCGGTTCTTTCAAGACTTTTTCAATGCGGGGCTTTTTAACCTTTTTGACTTTTTTAACCTTTTTGACTTTTTTGACCTTCTTTTTCTTTTTCTTTTTGACAGTCTCTTTTTTCTTTTTGATCGCTTTTGTCTGAGGAGAAGGTTTTGTTGTCTCTGAAACCACTTCTTCCACCTCGTACATATCCTCTTCTTCCATTTTTTTGATGACTTCAGGATCAAGTATGAGTTTTTCCTGCTCTACCAGGATCTTAACGATATTTTTAAATGTTGGTACAGCGGATTGGGAGGCAAAGTATTTGTATCTTTTTTTTGCACGTATCACCAGGACACCAATGGTATATTTATGTCCGAACTTGTCGTTGGCAAAGCCGTAAAAGCTACTGTGATATTCACGAACGTAACGTCCGTTTTTCGCAATGTGTGCGGTTCCTGTTTTCCCGCCTATCTCCAGACCAGGGTATTGTGCTGCTACTCCTGTTCCCCGTTTGACCACCTCTAAAAGTATGTCATGCATCCAATTTGCAGTCTTTTTGCTGATTGATTGAGTATCCGGTACTTTGGGTTCAAGTGTATAGTGTCTCCCCTGGGCATCTTCGAGGTAATTTACCAGTCTGGGAGTCATGGCAAGACCGTCATTGTTAAAGGCAGAGTAGGCTTTAAAGAGCTGGGCAAAGGTAATGAGCATACCGTAACCGTATGAGGTACTTGCTTTATGCAGTGGATGGTCAAGTTTTCGCACTTTTTTGAGTTGTCCGGGAAGATCACGGGAGAGGTCCAGTCCCGAGGGTTTGGCAACACCGAATTTGAGCAAACCTTCTCTAAACTCCTGTCCGCTCAGTTTCCATGCGATCTGTGAAGTACCGACGTTGGAAGAGTGTACAATGATATCTGTCACCGTCAGTGAATCAAACTTCTCATCATCGGAAATCCAGTGCCTTTTACCGATCTGCAGTCTGCCGTTATAGGTATTGAACCATTTGCCCGGGGTGACCAGACCATGTTCCATGGCAATAGAGATGGAGAGCGGTTTCATCACCGAACCCGCTTCATAAGGGTACTCTGAAAATTTCGGATTGAGTGCAGCGATATCTTTCTGGGTAATATGTGAAGGATCATAACGTTCTGAACTTGCAAGCGAGAGCACTTTCCCGCTGTGACTCTCCATCACGCCTACAATGATCTCATCTGCATCAAGTTTCGTTTTCATGGAGTCCAGCATCATTTCCACTCTTCTTTGTATTGCAAGTGGGATATTCAAATGAAGGTCAAGTCCGTCAACACGAAGCTTTTTAATACTGTTTTTATCGTGTATCACCCTGGAGTTGACATCTCTTTTCCCCTTGAAGTAGCCGTCTTTTTTGGAAGTGATGTATTTTTCATAGTTTCTCTCAAGGCCTTTTTTCCCCACAGGTCTTCTATAGTCATCTTCCATTTTTTTACCGACATAGCCAAGTACAGGACTTAAAACATCGTTTAGAGGAAATCTTCGACTCTCTCCGTTTTCAATAATATCAAGCCCATAGAGGACTTCTACTCCGGAATTCAGTTTAATAGACTGGAATACATCTAGTTTCCTGAGTTTATATGCCAGGGCTTTTAGCTGCATCGCATGTCTTGAGTTTATAGTGCGAGAGAGTGCAATATAGCCTTTGATCTTTTTTCCCTTACGGTTTTTAAACGCTTTACGAACTTCTTCTGAAGGAATACCGCTGTAAATACTGAAGAGTTTAATAAAGACTTCTTTTTTCTCCGGAACGATACTCGCTCCGCGAATAGATGCCACATAGGTTTTTTCGGAAGAACTGAGAGTATAGTTATCTGCGGAGATAATGCTCCCGCGAAAAGATCTGTCATGTATGATAGAGTTGTGACTTGGTATATCTCTGTCTGAAGAGATGGTTTTTAAAACGGAAAATAAAAATATCAGTATCGCGATCGTCAAGATAAGAAAAAGACCGGTGATCTTGTATTTTCTTTGGTGAATTGCTCTGTTTTTTTGTTTTTTATCCATATATCCCTCATCCCATATGGAATTTTATCAAAGATATCTATTAAATCTGATAAAATACTCTGTACTTTAACAAAAGAGAATACACAATGATCGATAAACCACTTTTAGCAGCAGTGATGGCACTTCTTACACTGTCGTTGGTGATGGATTATTCTCTTTCTGTCTATACGGTCTCACATTTTAACTATTCGGATTTTCATTTTTTCATGAGGCAGACAGGGGCTATTCTTCTAGGTTTTACAGTTATGGTAATACTAAGTAAAATGGATCCTGACAAGTGGTTTTCCAGGGTAGGGTTGACACTTTTTATTCTTTTTTTCCTGCTGATGATCGTGATGCAGTTTTTGCCTTCTTCTCTTGTGAATGCAGTCGGCGGAGCAAAACGATGGATCCAGTTTGGTCCAATGTCCATTGCTCCTGTTGAGTTTTTTAAAGTAGGGTTTGTATTTTTTCTGGCCTGGAGTTTTGCACGTAAATTTATGCATGTACAAAAAATGGGTTTCCTCGAAGAGATACGGGCATTTTCTCCGTATCTGATACTTTTTTTCCTGGCAGTTGTGATCATTGCTGTGTTCCAGAAAGATCTTGGCCAGGTCGTGGTCTTAGGTGCCACACTGATGGTGCTGTTTTTGTTCATCGGCTCTTCCATGAAATTTTTCTTTATGCTTTTGTCCGGTGCATTTATGGCCATACTGACACTCATTTTTGTGGCACCGCACCGTATGGCAAGGATCAAAAGCTGGTGGGGGACCGTACAGAACGACATACTCTCTCTTTTGCCTTTTGACTTCGCATCCGAAAACTTACGTGTGGCAGCGGTGAAAGAACCATGGCAGATCTCAAACTCATTGAATGCCATTCATAATGGCGGTTTTGTAGGTCAGGGCTTGGGGAACGGTCAGTTTAAATTGGGGTATTTGTCCGAAGTGCATACAGACTTTATTTTAGCCGGTATTTCGGAAGAGTTAGGCTTTCTGGGTCTTTCTTTGGTGACATTTATCATGCTTTTTATCATATTCAGGATCTTTAAGATCGCTTCAAAAGTGAAAAACCCGATGTATTACCTTTTTTCCATAGGTGTCGGACTGCTTATCGCTTTTGCATTCATACTTAACGCTTACGGTATCTCCGGGATCACACCGATCAAGGGGATCGCCGTACCGTTTTTGAGTTATGGAGGCTCACATATACTGGCATCATGTATCGCCATAGGCATGGTACTGATGGTCTCAAAGAAAGTACCAAGAGATATGCATGGTAGAATATTATAAGAGGAGTCTAGTGTGAGTATCGTTATGACAGGTGGAGGAACGGGTGGACACTTGGCCATCATCAAAGCAGTCAAGGAACATCTCAAAGGGGAAGAACTGATTTATATCGGTTCAACCAAAGGGCAGGACAAACAGTGGTTTGAGCATGATGATGACTTTAAGGAAAAGTATTTTTTTGATACGCGCGGTGTAGTGAATCAAAAGGGACTGGGGAAGTTCAAGTCACTCTGGATGATGTTCCAGGCCATGCGCCAGGCACGTAAATTACTCAAAAAACATCAAGCCAGAGTGGTTTTCTCTGTAGGGGGGTTCTCTTCTGCTGCTACAGCATTTGCTGCCAAAAGTATGGGTATTCCTTTGGTTGTTCATGAACAGAATGCCGCATTGGGTTCGCTAAATAAACTGATGAAACCCTATTCCAAAGCATTTATCTCTTCGTATCTTGATGAGAGTCCCATCAAAGCGTATCCCATTAAAAAGATATTTTTTGAGAATGCCCGTATAAGATCTGAAGTGAAAACTATTATTTTTCTCGGGGGGTCACAAGGCGCAAAAGCCATCAATGCTTTGGCTTTGGAGATCGCCCCGGAATTGAAAAAAAGAGGGATCAGGATCATCCATCAGGCGGGTCAAAATAACATCGATGAAGTCCAAAAAGCCTATGATGCGCTGGGGATCGAAGCAGAAGTGTTCGGATTCACAGACAAATTGGCCGAATACATGAAGGTAGCGGATCTTGCCATAGCCAGAGCGGGGGCTTCTACTTTATGGGAACTCTCTGCAACGGCACTCCCTACGCTTTTCATCCCTTACCCTTATGCTGCTTCTGACCATCAGTTTTACAATGCACAGTTTCTGGTAGAAAAAAACCTTGCATGGCTGATGAGAGAAAAAGAGATAGATACCCAAAAAGTACTGGCACTTCTGGATGAAGACTTGACAGAGAGATCTAAAGGACTGATGGAGATCGTTGAAAAAGAGGGAAGTGAAAAAATAGCCCAGTTACTCACACAAATCTAACACAATTATGGTTTATACTGCAGCATAATTAAAAAGGAGAGATGTGATGAAGAAGAAATTAATAAGTTTAGTATTTGCTGGGGCAGCAGTCTTGGCATTGAGTGGTTGTGGCGGCGGCAGTGGCGGTGATTATTATGATGGTTATTATCCGGAGCCTCTTCCTCCTGTGAATGACGGTTTAACGACACTGTTCCTGATCGATCAGGATGGCTTTGCCTATGCCGGCGTACCTTATATCTGTGACTCTATGGTTGACTGGAGTGAAACAGCACCCAATGGAGAATTTTCCTTTTATCCCGGTGAAGACTGTGAGTTTGATTTTGATGGGCTTGTGGGAAATTATAACGATGATCCCTATGTAGATGACATTGTGTACATAGTTGACGATCTTGATTCCGGTAAGGGTGGCATTGCGTATGAGTGTGCTTCTTTTGGTGTAGGATCAACCTATGGGGACGGCAGTTTTGATTATGATATAGACGATCAGTGTACTTTTTATCTTTAATACTCGCATAACTTGATACTATCATGACCCTTTTAGACATGATAGTATCGCTTCATTTTCCACTTTACCTCCCAATAACCACATTTTAGATAAAATATCTTCAATTTATACCACAGAGAACAGGATCATTTTATCATGGATATCAGAAAAGCATATTTAGATTTTTTTCAGGAAAGAGGGCATCAGCTCATACCGTCTTCTCCACTTGTACCGGACGACGCAACACTTATGTTCACCAATGCAGGTATGGTACAATTCAAGAACATCTTTACAGGGGATGCGCCTATTCCTGCAACGCCTCGTGCCACCTCTTCGCAAACCTGTCTGAGGGCAGGCGGAAAACACAATGACCTTGACAATGTTGGTTATACAGCACGCCACCATACACTCTTTGAAATGCTGGGGAACTTCTCGTTCGCGGACTACTTTAAAAAAGAGGCCATTGCCTATGCCTGGGAGTTTATTACTTCTGAAAAGTATTTGAATCTTCCGGTAGAGAAACTATGGGTGACTGTCCATGACAGTGACAAAGAAGCGTTTGATCTGTGGAAAAAGTATATTGCTGAAGACCGTATTATTTACTTTGGTGATGCAGATAATTTTTGGCAAATGGGAGACACCGGTCCCTGTGGTCCCTGTTCTGAAATTTTTTATGATCAGGGAGAAGAACATTTTTCTGGTCCTGAAGACAGAATGGGCGGCGAAGGTGACAGGTTTTTAGAGATCTGGAACCTGGTTTTTATGCAGTACTTCAGAGATGAAAGCGGCGCATTGACGCCTCTTCCGAAACCAAGCATTGATACAGGTATGGGGCTTGAACGTGTGGTTGCCATCAAAGAGGGAAAATTGAACAATTACCACTCTTCACTTTTTATGCCGTTTTTGAATAAAATAGGTGAGCTTGTAGGAACACCTTATGATTTCGATGCACCTGATTCTGCTTCTTACCGTGTCATCGCAGACCATTTACGCTCAGTCTCTTTTTTACTTGCACAGGGTGTGAACTTTGACAAGGAGGGGCGCGGCTATGTACTTCGCCGTATCATGCGTCGTGCCATCCGTCATGGTTATCTGCTCGGGCTTCGCGGGCCATTCATGTATAAACTGGTGGACACACTGGTTGATCTTATGGGTGAACAGTATGATTACCTTCCCTCTAAAGCAGAAGCGATCAAAACTTCCATGAAGCTGGAAGAAGAGCGTTTCTTCATGACGATCGAGGCAGGGATCAAACTCTTTAACGAAGAGCTGGAAAACACAAGAGATGTATTTGACGGTGAAGTAGCTTTTAAACTTTATGATACTTACGGTTTTCCGCTTGACCTCACAGAAGATATGTTGCGCGAGAAAGATATCAGGCTTGACAATGATGCCTTTGATGCTAAAATGCAGGCACAAAAAGCGCAGTCCAAAGCCAATTGGAAAGGTACGGGTGATGCTGCGGCGACCGGTGATTTTAAAACCCTCAAAGAGAAGTTTGGTGAAAATAGCTTTACGGGTTACGAAAAAACTTCAGGGAAAACAAAAGTACTGGCACTGCTGGATGAGAACTTTAAAGAGGTGTCCAGCATAGACGGTAAAGGATGGGTGATGCTTGAAGAGACACCGTTCTATGCAGAATCAGGCGGACAGACAGGTGATCATGGTGTTATTTGTACGGGTGATTGTATACTGTCTGTGCAAGTCCTGGATACAAAGAAGTTTTTAGAGATGAACCTCTCTGAAGTAGAAGGAAAACTTTCTATCAATGATGAGGTAGATGTAATGGTTGCAGAAGACCGTATTGAGATAGAAAAACACCACACTGCAACACATCTTCTTCATGCAGCTTTAAGAGAACTTCTTGGCGATCACATCTCCCAGGCAGGTTCTCTGAACGATGCCAAACGTTTACGTTTTGACTTCTCTCACCCTAAAGCAATGACAGCAGATGAGCTGACAAGAGTTGAAGCGTGGGTCAATGACAAAATACTCCGATCCATTCCGGCAGAAACAAAAGTGATGTCTGTGGATGAAGCAAAAAATTCGGGGGCTATGGCTCTTTTTGGTGAGAAGTATGGTGATGAAGTACGTGTGGTCAATGTGGGTGATGTTTCTGTGGAACTTTGTGGAGGAACACATGTCAAAAACGTTTCACAGATAGGTCTTTTTATGATCACTAAAGAGTCTGGTGTTTCAGCAGGAGTAAGACGTATTGAAGCTATTTGCGGACGATCGGCTGTAGAAAAAGTAAACGGATTCAGAACGGAGATCAATAAGATCCGTGAAGAGGTGAAGCACCAGGATCCATTGGCTGGAATTTCTAAACTCAAAGAGCAGATCAAAACCTTTAAAGAAGAGTTGTCTGCCGCACTCTCTTCTACTAAAAAAGAGTTAACCGCTTCTGAAGTCAATGGTGTATATGTTATTGTTGACGTGGTGGATTCCGGAGACATTAAAGAGCTCATCGATGAAGCAAAAAACAAGTATGAAAACTTGGCTATTATGCTTTTCCAGAAAAAAGGTGAGAAAGTACTGTTGGCCGCAGGTGCAAAAGGTACTTCTGTGAAAGCAGGGGACTGGATCAAATCGATCGCTCCCATTGTCGGCGGCGGCGGTGGCGGTCGTCCTGACTTTGCGCAGGCAGGCGGAAAAGATGCATCTAAGATCCAGACTGCACTTGAAGAAGCAAAAGTATACCTGAGTGAGATCCTGGAAGGAGGAAATTAAGATGACAGAACTATTTAACAATTACGGACACTTGATGGTCTTTTTACACGTACTCTCTGCCTTTATCTGGGTAGGCGGTATGATAGCGATACGTGTGGCAGTTCACCCTGTCATCAGCAGAGGTGGAGTGACGGCAGAGCAGATGCTGCAAAGTGATGTGATGGAAGGAATGTTGGTACCCAAACAGAGACTGGGTATCACCCTGCAGGTGACAGGCAGACTGTTTAATCTTGTCATGCCTTTCATCGTGATCCTCTTTGCCACTGGTTTGATGATGGCAATAGCCACAGGCGGACACCACGGGGATTTGAAATCACTTTTCCTTTCCAAAGAGATCATTTGGACGATCATGGCAGTCAATTACAGCTATATGTATATCAAACGTGCTAAAGCGTGGAAGCTCTTTTCCAAAGGTAATGTGGCAGAGGCTAAAGCACAACTCAGCCTGATCCCCAATGTACTGTTACCTTTGAACATCGTTTTAGGATTAGTAGCACTTTGGATGGGTGTATCTCTTAGAGGATTATAATGATTTGTCTTTGCTCTTCTTCTGAATCACGCGCATTGCTTTTAAATAATTTTGGGATAGATTTTATCCAAAGATCAGTAGATTACGATGAAGAACAAATCACAACAACGATCGCCAAAGATTTTGTTTACACGGCAAGCAAAGGCAAACTGGATGCTGCTGTTCGTGAGTTTGGTCTGGACATACCTCTTCTCTGTGCAGACACGGTGATAGCCGCTGCTGGCGGAATTATCTTACGTAAAGCAAAAGATATAGAAGATGCAAGACGTATTTTAACCATACAGAGCGGATCAACCATCTCCATCATCTCTTCTGTACACTACAAGTCCAAAAGACTTGCTTTTTCCGATATATCTGCCACACATTACCATTTTTCCACATTTGAAGAAGAGGATCTGGAAGCCTACCTGGAGAGTGGCTTGTGGAGAGGAAAAGCAGGGGGATGTATGGTAGAAGGTTTTTGTAAAAAGTACATTAAGTCTGTAGACGGATATGAGAGTACGGCGATGGGATTACAGGTGGAAACACTTTTGCCCTGGATAGCGTTAAAATAAGAAAGTAAAACAGCATGTATGAAAATGAATTAAAAGCCCTTAAAAAAGCAGGACGTTTTAGAGAACGTAAAGTGTATGATGTTACTTTGGATGATCTGGCTTCCAATGATTATTTGGGTTTATCTACAAATAAAAAACAGTTTAAAAAAGCTGTAAAGCTGGTAAATGAGTATACGATAAAAAGTTCTAAAGCCTCCATGCTGGTCAATGGATATCACCCTATACATCGTATTTTTGAACTTGAAATGGCAGAACAGAACGGTTTTGAAGAGGGGCTTGTGGTAGGTTCCGGTTTTTTAGCCAATATGGCACTGATAGAAGCTCTGGTTCGTAAAGGTGATATGCTTTTTATGGATGAAGAGTACCATGCTTCGGGTGTGATGGCTTCACAGCTTCTGGGTGACAGGGTAGTGACTTTCTCTCATAATGACGCAGATGACTTGCGAGAGAAGCTGGCAGCACACCCTGGTAAAAGACAGATCATCGCTGTGGAAGGGGTTTACTCCATGGGTGGTGATCTTTGTAAAAAAGAGATCTTTACCCTTGCAGATGAAGTCAAAGCACTGCTTATCGTAGATGAAGCACACTCTGCAGGTGTAATGGGGCTGACACTGTTGGGTATCTTTGAATATTATGGCATTAATATTAATGAACGGCATATAAAGATGGGTACACTGGGTAAGGCTTATGGCTCTTATGGCGCCTATATCTTAGCCTCTTCCCACATTATAAGTTACTTGGTCAATAGGGCAAAACCGGTCATATATTCAACCGCACCTTCTGTTTTCGATACAGCATTGGCACTGGTGAATGTTGAACATATACGTAAAAATGCAGAAAAGTACAGAAAGAAGATCTTAGAGCGTCAAATTATCGTGAGAAGGGATCTGGATATAGAGTGTCAGAGCTTGATCGTACCCATTGAAATGCCAAGTAATGAACATGCTCTTTTTGTGCAAAAAGGACTGATGCAGCAGGGCTACTTGGTGGGAGCGATACGTCAGCCTACGGTGGAGAAACCGATCATCAGGCTGATACTTAATTTGAGTGTTTCTATGCAAAAGATCAAACATGCGTTAGCACTCATTAGTCATAATAAGGTACAATAGAATCAAAAAAATGTCAATAAAGGGTCTCTGTGTTCAGTAGTTTAATCAAAGGTTCCATCATTTTAGCCATACTCTTTGGTGCAGCACTTACCGCAGCATTTATCTATGCCTATGAAGAGATCTCTCTGGATGCAGAAAAACTCATTAATTACAAGCCTGAAACCTCTTCGATCATTTATGACAGAGATGGTGAGAAACTTGCTTATGTTTTCAAGAAGCAGCACCGTCTTTATGCCCGTTATGATGAACTCCCGAGTTTTCTTGTTGAGGGACTTATAGCGATGGAAGATACGAAATTCTTTGAGCATAACGGAGTGAATCCCGATGCTATTTTAAGAGCCATCATCAAAGATCTTCAGGCAGGTGCCTTTGTTGAGGGTGGAAGTACGCTGACACAGCAGCTTATCAAAAACAAGATCCTGACAAATGAAAAGAAACTTGCACGTAAGCTCAAAGAAGCGATCCTTGCACTGAAAATAGAACATGAACTCTCTAAAGAAGATATCATCGAGCGTTATCTCAATGAGATCTCGTATGGGAACAACTATTTTGGTGTCAAAACAGCGGCAAACGGCTATTTTCATAAAGAGCTGAATGAGATCACACTCAAAGAAGCGGCCATTCTGGTAGGCTTGCCCAATGCACCCAGTTTTTATAATCCGTTAAAACATTATAAACGTGCATTGGACCGTGCCAACAATGTACTTTATCGTATGAAAAGTATAGGGTGGATCACACAAAGTGATTATCTGAAAGCAGTGAAAGAATCTCCCAAAGTCTATAAAACCTCTTTAACGCAAAATGTGGCACCCGGCATAGTGGATGAAGTGCTGAGACGTTTCAAGGGAAAACTGGGGGATGTGCGTACAGGCGGTTATGAAATTTATACGACGATAGATATGAAACAACAGGCCATTGCGAAGGAGGCTGTGGATTTTGCCTATAAAAAAGCACTCAAAAAATATAATGAAAAAGAAAAAACTTCTACACTGAACGTAGCCTTTGTGGCAGTGGAGAGTCAAACGGGAGACATTTTGGCGATGGTCGGCGGGACAGATTATAAAAAATCTGCTTTTAACCGTGTCACGCAGTCAAAGCGTCAGCCGGGATCTGCCTTTAAACCGTTTATTTATCAAACAGCTTTGGATATGGGCTATAACCCTGCCAGTCCTTTGACAGATCTGGCAAGAACATTCCAGTATTATTATAAGGGAAAGCCAAAGATCTGGGCACCTAAAAATTATGAGCATGATTTTAAAGGCTTTATTTCGCTTCGGGAAGCACTGGTGCACTCCCGTAACCTTGCGACGATCAATCTTGTGTCAGACTTAGGTGTCAGTACCATTCGTAAAAGGCTTGCATTTCTGGATGTACCGCATATACCAAGAGATATGTCCATTGCCCTGGGTAACCTTGGACTCAGTCCGCTTAAAATGGCGCAGATCTTTTCCGTCTTTGCCAATAAAGGACACATGATCGCACCACGCCTGGTCAGCAAGATTGTTTCCAAAGAAGGGGCAGTGATC
>Ga0209013_10004501_pt1 | contig 12207 bp, 8 predicted proteins | sample Cruoilmetagenom2_FD_187291 | JGI IMG/M metagenome (GOLD analysis project Ga0209013, IMG submission 187291) | Oil polluted marine microbial communities from Coal Oil Point, Santa Barbara, California, USA - Sample 2 (SPAdes) (version 2) | ecosystem: Environmental > Aquatic > Marine > Oil seeps ...
AGAAGTTTATTTTCATGGAGGTGTGAATTTTAACCCTTATCGCGAACAGTATAAAAAGTTAATTCCTAAGCATAATTTTAGATATTATGAAACCTACAATGCATCTGAAGGTTTTTTTGCGATTCAGGATACAAATTTTTCAAATGAAATGTTATTAATGTTGGATTACGGAATTTTTTATGAATTCATACCTATGGATAAATATGAAGGAGAAAATTCAAAGGCAATCTCCTTAATAGATGTGGAGTTGAATAAGAATTATGCAATTTTAATTACTACAAATTCAGGATTATGGCGTTATTTAATTGGTGATACAGTTAAATTTACATCATTAAAACCATATCGAATAAAAATTACCGGACGCACCAAACATTTTATCAATGTTTTTGGCGAGGAATTGGTTGTTGAAAATGCTGAAGATGCGCTTAAAATTGCTTGTGAAAAAACAAATTCTACAATTTCAGAATATACTGTTGCGCCCATTTTTATGGATGGAACAAAAAGCGGGGGTCATGAATGGGTGATAGAGTTTATAAACCCTCCAAAAACAAATGATGATTTTATAAATATATTAGATCAAGCTTTAAAAGATCTAAATTCAGATTATGAAGCCAAGCGATATAAGGATATGACTTTAGCTTTACCAAAAATTCATCAAGCAAAAACAGGTCTTTTTTATCAATGGCTAAAACAAAAAAACAAACTCGGTGGGCAGCATAAAGTGCCAAGGTTGAGTAATAAAAGAGATTTTATTGAAGAATTATTGAATGTGGATGTTTAATTATAGCAATTCGTTAAAATTATATTTCCCGCTCAATTACATAATTCACCATTGAATTTAGTGATTCTTTGTAAGGTGAGTTAGGATATATATCTAATATTTGTAAAGCTTTTTGTTGGTATTCTTTCATCTTTTTTACTGTATATTCAATACCTCCATTTTGGTTAACAAAAGCAATTACTTCTTTTACTCTTTTCTTATCTTTATTGTGGTTTTTAACTGAATTGATCAGCCATTTTTTTTCTTTCTTGCTACAATTGTTTAAAGTATAGATTAAAGGAAGTGTCATTTTTTGTTCTTTGATATCAATACCTGTAGGTTTACCGATCTTTGCTTCAGTATAGTCAAAAAGGTCATCTTTTATTTGAAAAGCAATTCCAATAAGTTCACCAAATTCACGCATTTTTTCAACTTCATTTTTATCAGCACCAACCGAAGTTGCGCCTATGGCAGTACAAGCAGCTATTAATGTAGCAGTCTTTTTACGAATGATATCAAAATATACTTCTTCATTGATATCTAATTTTCGTGCTTTTTCTATCTGAAGCAATTCGCCTTCACTCATTTCACGTACAGCAACAGAGATGTGCTTTAAGATGTCAAAATCATCATTATCAATTGATAAAAGCATTCCTTTAGAAAGTAGATAATCACCTACCAACACAGCAATTTTATTTTTCCATAATGCATTTAACGAAAAAAATCCTCTTCTGTAATTACTGTCATCAACAACGTCATCGTGCACAAGTGAAGCAGTGTGAATAAGCTCAATAGTAGCTGCACCTCGATAGGTTTTTTCTTTGAAATCACCATTAGAAACCATTTTTGCAACCAAAAAAACAAACATAGGACGCATTTGTTTACCTTTTCGCCTAACAATATAATGTGTAATTCGATTAATTAGAGGTACGTTAGAAATCATGGAAGCTTTGAATTTAGTTTCAAAGAATTCCATTTCATTAAGAATGGGTTGTTTAATTTGTTCTACAATCTTCAAGATAAATCTTTAATATAATATTATTTTTTTTGTTCCATTTTTGCCCAAGAATCTCTTAAGGGAACTGTACGGTTAAAAAGCAATTTCTTAGGTGTGCTATCGTTATCAACATTAAAATAACCTAAGCGTTGAAATTGAAAGCGTTCTCCAATTTTAGCATTTTTAAGACTGGGTTCAACATAAGCACTATCAATAATTTTTAAAGAATCTGGATTGATGAATTCTTTAAAATCTTTATCTTTATGAGAATCAGGTGCTTCATCTGTAAACAATCTGTCGTATAATCTTACTTCTCTCTTAATGGCGTCTTTAGCTGAAACCCAGTGAATAGTAGCTTTCACTTTCCTTCCGTCGGGCGCGTTACCCCCTCTGGTCTCAGGATCGTAGGTGCAGTGAAGTTCAGTGATTTCCCCCTCTTCATTTTTTATTACATCCCTGCAGGTTATAAAAAACGCATACCTTAATCTGACCTCTCTGCCGGGTGAAAGTCGGTAGAATTTTTTTGGAGGGTCCTCCATAAAATCGTCTCGTTCAATGTAAAGCTCTTTTGAAAACGGTACTTTCCTCTTGCCTGCGCTCTCATCTTCAGGGTTATTTATAGCGTCCAGCTCCTCTGACATATCCTCGGGATAATTTGTGATAACAACTTTTAGCGGGTTTAAAACTCCCATTACGCGAAGGGCGGATTTATTTAAATCGTCTCTTAAACTGTGTTCAAGCAGCGCGACATCGATTGAGCTGTCCTGTTTAGTGACTCCAATTTTCTCACAAAAGTTTCTAATTGACGAAGGTGTGTATCCCCTTCTCCTAAAACCTGATATTGTAGGCATTCTCGGATCGTCCCAGCCCGAAACGCGGCCCTCTTGGACGAGGTGTATGAGCTTTCTTTTGCTCAGCACTGTGTAGGTCAGATTTAATCTTGCGAACTCAATTTGCCTTGGAGCGTAAATCCCTATCTCTTTAATAAACCAATCGTATAGGGGTCTGTGGTCTTCAAACTCGAGAGTGCAAAGAGAGTGCGTAATTTTTTCAAGGGAATCTGACTGTCCATGAGCGAAGTCGTACATCGGGTAGATAGACCATGTGTCGCCGGTTCTGTGGTGGGACTGTTTAAGTATGCGATACATGATCGGATCACGCATATTCAGGTTGCCTGAGGTCATATCAATTTTAGCGCGGAGCACATGGGCTCCTTCTTCAAAATCGCCTTTTTTCATGCGCTCGAAAAGGTCGAGGTTCTCCTCTGCGCTTCTGTTTCTGAACGGGCTTTCCTTGCCCGGCTCGTTCAGCGTTCCCCTGTACTGCCTTATTTCTTCTGCACTTAAGCTGTCCACATAGGCTTTGCCGTCTTTTATTAGCTTAACTGCATACTCATATAGGTTTTGAAAATAGTCTGACGCGTAATATAAGCGCTCACCCCAGTCGTAGCCTAACCACTTCACATCCTCCATTATAGATTCCACGTATTCCGTATCTTCTTTTGTGGGATTTGTGTCGTCGAACCTCAAGTTATAGGTGCCCCCGAATTCCTCTGCCACTCCAAAATTGAGGCAGATAGATTTCGCATGACCTATATGCAGATATCCGTTTGGCTCAGGCGGGAATCTAGTTGCAACCCTGCCCTCATTTTTATTATTCGAAATATCTTCAGTAATTATCGCTCTTATGAAATCGAGGTTCTTTTTTTCTGTATTCTTTTCCATATTTATCTCCAAAATTAGCGGGAATTAATATTATACTATTGAAAGGAAACATCAAAAGAGATAGTAATTCTAGGATTTTTAATTAGCAAATAAAAGTAGGACTCTTTATTGACTAAGTGATAGTTAAGCAATTAAACTACACACTTATGTATTTCCCTGCGTATCGCCCAAGAAGGCTGAGAAGGAACTCTAATTTAAGAGAGCTTGTTGCTGAGACAAAGCTCAGTGTGGATGATTTTATCTATCCGATGTTCGTAATGCCGGGCAAGAATAAGAAAGTTGCTATAAAATCAATGCCTGGAATCTATAAGCAATCCATAGATAACCTTATTAAAGAAATCAGAGAAGTTAAGAAACTCGGTATCAAAGCCATACTGCTCTTTGGGATTCCTGAGAGTAAAGATGAAATGGGTAAAGAGGGATATGATGAGAACGGGATAATCCAGAAAGCGCTCAGAGAAATAAAGAAGAAAGTAAAAGACATTGTCTTAATAACAGACGTATGCATGTGTGAATACACGAGCCATGGTCACTGCGGAATAATAAAAGACGGTGACGTGGATAACGATGAGACTCTTAACTATTTAGCCAGGATGTCGGTGTCTCATGCGGAATCTGGGGCTGATATGGTAGCGCCTTCTGATATGATGGACGGGCGTGTCGGAGTGATAAGAGATGAACTTGATCGAAATGGGTATAAGAATATTGGGATCATATCCTATTCCGCAAAGTACGCATCAGCCTTTTACGGGCCTTTCAGAGAAGCCGCAGAGTCGCCACCTCAGTTTGGGGACAGACGGAGTTATCAGATGGACCCCCCAAACGTGAGAGAAGCTCTTAGGGAAATAGAGCTTGATATAGAGGAAGGGGCCGACATTGTGATGGTAAAGCCCGCTCTGCCATATTTGGATGTGATAAGAGCCGCAAGGGAAGAATTTGATCATCCCATTGCTGCATACAACGTAAGCGGAGAGTACTCGATGGTAAAGGCCGCAGGCAAGCTTGGGTGGATTGACGAGGAGCTTGTTATGATAGAAGTGCTTACGAGTATAAAACGCGCGGGCGCTGATTTGATACTTACCTACTTTGCAAAGGACGCAGCGAAAGTCCTATCCCGGAAATAGACTAAGACTAGTCCACTCCAGTATTATTCCAATTGTCATCTAAAAGTATTAAGGGTTATCCAAAAAATCATGGATTTGTTTTAGGCTGGTGATCTTGTGTTGTTTGCCAATTGATTCGTACTCACCCTCTCTGTCTAATAACAAAGCTTTAATCCCAAGCGCTCTTGCTCCGTGGAAGTCGTTATTAATGTGATCTCCTATATGCAGGCATTCTTTTGGATCCACACCCATCTCTTTGAGAGCTATGTGATATATATTGGGGTCGGGTTTAGCATGGCCGGCTTCACTTGAGATAACGAATTTATCAAAGTACTCATCAATCTCTAAATTTTTCATTACATCGTATACACGAGAGTCGAAATTAGATATGATGCCGAGGTTATAGTTTTTTTCTTTAAGGGAAATTAATACGTCTTTAGTCTCAGGAAAAATTACCCAGGCGCTACTTCTAAAGACTTCAAAGAGTTCATCAAAATGGGCGTCGAATTCCTCAAACATTCCGACCTCTTTGTACACGTGTTCTACAATATCTCTCCAGTAATTTTTTTCAAGCACTTTCCTCTCTTCATTAGATACGCCACCGAATGCGAGAGGAGGCGCAGATTTAAAAGCTCTTGAGAAGGCTTTCCTTAGATGGTCCGGATTGGGGTCTCCACCGTATTTTTTAGCTACTGATGCATAGGTGTTTCCTAGGCCCTTATCTATATAAAACAGCGTATCCGCCGCGTCGAAAAATATTGTCTCAATATTACCACTTCTCATTGTTGGGTCCTCTTTGTGTATATGAGTGCTTTGTTATAAAATACTTTTTAGAAGGAGTATATTAAATGAGTGAAACCACAGAGACAAGGGTTGTTGCAGTGCTTGATGATATGTTCTTCACATCTAAGATCCGTGAAGATGCGAAATCGACCGGACTGAATGTAGAGATTCTCAAAAATACAAATGGACTAATTGAAGGTTTAACAAGCGCTCCCCCTACCCTTATCATTGTCGATTTAAACTTCAAAAAAGTTGAACCGATGGAATTAATAAAAGACATTAAATCCTCAGATAAGCTTAATTCTATTCCAGTAATCGGTTACTTTTCTCATGTGCAGACCGATTTGAAAAAAGAAGCGTCCCAGGCCGGATATGATTTTGTTATTCCCCGCTCTAGATTTGTGAGGGAGTTGGGAGACATTTTGAATAAAGGCGCTTGTTAATTTCCAGAAATATATTTTAGAGTATGCTCCGACAAAAGTATAAAACTGTATGGTAATAGAGTTTAAAAATCCTCTTTCCCAGAGAAAAACACAACAATAAGCACGCTTGAAATGAGGCTGTTTTATTACAGGATGATCCCAAACTACAGAGATAAACTAATGTTCTTTCATGATACTATTCTAAAACCTACTTCCCTTGAATGGGCAATTATTACCCTTCCTCAGTCTCTTTACTTTCTCTATTATCTAATTAGACCTATCAGGCTTGGAGTGAAATATTTGGGGAAGTTTGCGCACAATTTAACTGATAAACAACTCCATAGCTGAGCTACATTGACCTTCAATTATGAAATTCTCTAGTGCTTAATTATATGTTTTGTGTAAAAAATAATGGTATTTTAGGCAACTTCTTTTTTATTACTCGATCAGTCGTACCCCAAATTAGGTCTAAGCCATCTCTCAGCTTCTTCAACTGACATTCCTTTACGTTTAGCGTAATCCTCCACTTGGTCCCTGTCTATTTGACCCACATGGAAATATTTGGCCTCCGGGTGAGGGAAATAAAGTCCTGCGACTGAGCTTGGGGGATATATCGCATAATTTTCGGTGAGCTTAACCCCTATATTCTTTTCCGCTTCGAGTAACTGCCAGATTATGGACTTCTCCGTGTGATCAGGACATGCAGGATAGCCTGGAGCGGGTCTTATGCCCCTGTATTTTTCTTTAATCAGATCATCCGGGGATAAGTTTTCTTCTTTGCCGTATCCCCAGTTGTCACGGGCTTTTTTATGCATCATCTCCGCCAGAGCTTCAGCGATACGGTCACCGAGTGCCTGTACCATAATGGCTGAGTAATCATCATGATTTTCCTTAAAAGTTTCTGAGAACTTCTCTACTTCCTCTCCTGAAGTTACAACAAATCCTCCGATATAATCCTCTCTTTCTGATTCTTTTGGCGCTACAAAGTCAGAAAGCGCAAGGTATTTTTCATTTTCTCCCTTATCCTTTTGTTGTCGGAGTGTATGGAATTTTGAAATTACCTTCTTGTGGGAATTGTCCGCATATATTTCTATATCATCGCCAGAGCTATTAGCCGGCCAAAATGATAAAACAGCCCTGGGTCTAAATCGTTTTTCGCTCGCTATTTGATTAAGTAATTTCTGAGCGTCTTCAAAAATAGTCTTTGCCTGTTTACCCCTTTTCTTGTGTTCGAAGATTTTAGGATAAGTGCCTTTAAGCTCCCATACCCAGAATAAAGGCGACCAGTCGATAAAGGGGATAATTTCTTCAACCGGCACTTCAATTATTTCAGTCCCAAGCTTCTCCGGGACGTCGATTCGTGTTTCCCTCCAATCATACATCATGGCTTTTGAGCGAGCTTCTTCAATCGAGAGGTAATTAGTTTTCTGCTGAGTAGAAGAATGAAGTTTTCTAAGTTCTTCGTGTTTAGTTTGAAGCTCCTTTGCAATGCTCTCATATTTCTCAGGGTTCAAGAGGTCGTTACAAACATTTACCACCAATGAAGCGTCCTGCACGTGACTTACAACACCGCTATATGTAGGGGCTATCTTTATAGCTGTGTGCGCTTTGCTCGTTGTGGCACCGCCTATTAGGAGAGGAGTTTTAAAGCCCTGTCTTTCCATCTCAGAGGCGTTATAGATCATCTCGTCAAGGGAGGGTGTTATGAGTCCGCTAAGACCGATTATATTGGCATCTAGGTCCTTTGCAGTTTTTAAAATATTATCGCATGATACCATTACACCTAGATCTACAACCTCGTAGTTATTACAGCCGAGCACGACGCCTACAATATTTTTCCCGATATCGTGCACGTCACCCTTTACAGTAGCTATTACAAACTTACCCTTGACCTGCCCTGCCCCGGAGCGGGCCTTTTCAGCTTCCATAAAAGGCTCAAGATGCGCAACGGCTTTTTTCATTACACGAGCACTTTTAACTACCTGAGGCAAAAACATTTTGCCCTCGCCAAAGAGCTTTCCTACTACCTTCATTCCGCTCATTAAAGGTCCTTCTATTACATCAAGCGGTTTATCGCATTTTTGGCGGGCTTCTTCTGTGTCCTCATCAATGAAGTCCACAATTCCTTTTACAAGCGCGTGAGATAGGCGCTCTTCCACGGTGCCTTCACGCCACTTTTCGGTGTCTTTTTCTTTTGTCTTCCCTGTTCCCTTAAACTGATCTGCGTAATCGACAAGAGTCTCCGTCGCTTCAGGGTTCCGGTTGAGAAGTACATCTTCTACTTTCTCCAATAATTCTTTGTCTATATTCTCATATACTTCAAGCATTCCGGCATTAACAATCGCCATATCGAGCCCGGCTTTTATAGCGTGGTACAAAAAGGCGCTATGCATTGCTTCTCTAACAACATTGTTCCCGCGGAAGGAGAATGAGGCATTGCTGATTCCACCGCTTGTTTTAGCTCCGGGACAGAGCTTCTTAATTTCCCTAACAGCTTCTATAAAATCCACGGCGTAGTTATTGTGTTCTTCAATCCCTGTTGCTACCGTAAGCACGTTGGTGTCGAAAATAATATCAGTAGGGTCCATTCCGACTTCCTGAGTCAGGAGCTTATAGGCACGCTCGCATATACGGACTTTATCATCTTTTGTAGCAGCCTGTCCTTTTTCATCAAATGCCATTACAATTGCAGCAGCTCCATATCTCATTACCTTCTCGGCTTGTTCCAAAAATTTTTGCTCCCCTTCTTTTAAGCTGATTGAGTTCACAACCCCTTTACCCTGAATACACTTAAGCCCCTCTTCTATAACTGTGAACTTTGAGCTGTCTATCATAATCGGAACTCGCGAAATATCCGGTTCAGATCCAATTAGATTAAGAAACCTCCTCATGCACGCCTCACCGTCTAAAAGCGCTTCATCGAAGTTAACGTCAATAATATTAGCCCCATTTTCAACCTGCTGTTTAGCCACACTAAGGGCAGAGTCAAAATCGTCTGCTTTAATACGTTTTGCGAATCCGGGAGAGCCTGTTACGTTTGTGCGCTCGCCCACCATGATAAAGGGCGCATCCTCTCCGATATTTAAAGCTTCAAGGCCGCTCAACCTGGTTGCTTCATGCACACTTGGAATAGTCCTTGGGGCTAAGTCCTTAACTTTTTTTACTAACGCGTTTATATGATCAGGCGTAGTTCCGCAGCACCCGCCTACAATGTTGATAAATCCGCTTTGGGCGAATTCCTCTAAAAACCCTGAAGTGTCATCGGGAGTCTCGTCATACCCTGTTTCGCTCAAAGGATTGGGCAATCCGGCGTTTGGATAACAGCTAATATAACAGTCGGCTATTTTAGATAGCTCTTCTATGTAAGGGCGCATTTCCTGAGCCCCTAGTGCGCAGTTTATTCCTACGCTCAAAGGTTTTGCGTACCTTACAGAGTTCCAGAAGGCTTCTATGGTCTGTCCCGACAACGTGCGTCCCGATGCGTCAGTGATAGTTACCGAAAGCATTAGTGGCAGGTGAGCCGGGTGTTCGTCAAGGAAGTTTTTGATACCGTATATCGCTGCTTTAAGGTTTAAGGTGTCAAAAGTGGTTTCCGCTAAAATTATATCTATCCCGCCGTCTACGAGCCCCTTTACCTGTTCATAATAAGTTTCCACAAGTTCATCAAATGTAACGCCTCTGTACGCAGGATCATTTACATTAGGTGATAAGGATGCTGTTTTATTCGTCGGTCCAAGCGCTCCTGCCACGAAACATTTTCTGTCAGGGTTCTCAGCCATAAAAGAATCTACGGCGCTCCTGGCAATTTGTGCGGCTGCTTTATTGAGCTCGGGAATTATATGCTCTAGTTCATAGTCCGATTGGGACAATTTGTTGGCGTTGAAAGTATTTGTTTCAATAATATCCGCACCGGCTTGTAGATAGGCGCGGTGAATCTCGGTGACTATCTCGGGCCTTGTTAGGCATAGTAAATCGTTGTTCCCCTTTAGGTCTATGGGATGGTTTTTAAACAGATCTCCGCGGAAGTCTTTTTCTTCAAGCTTATAGCGCTGGATCATGGTTCCCATTGCGCCGTCTAGAAGAACAATGCGTTCTTTAAGAATTTCACTAATCAGATCATAAGATCGTAAGGCAGGTTTTGTCATAATTGTAATTTTACCAGACTATTGATTTGTTATTTGTAATATTTAAGTCACTTAGGGATTACTAAGCCCACTCGTTTCTCAGCTCACGAAGCTCTTTAAAGACCGAGCCGGTATCGGTTTTCAGATCCGGGTTTCGCTTCTTAAGTTCATTTGCCACTTCTTTTACATCGTAGCGCATAAAGGGGTTGTATCTCTTTTCCTCACCAATGGTCGTGGGAGGAGCTTCCCTGCTCTCTGATGCTGCTTTTGTTATCTCATCAAGCTTCTTTTTCGTGTCTTCATTTTGGGGCTCAATATCCAGAGCAAATTTCAAATTGGCTTCTGCATAATCATGCCCAACAAATATCTTATAATCATCCGGTAGATCCCTTAGTCTTGATACGCTTTGATATAGATCTTCAACCACACCTCTATGCTTGGTATTGCCACACCCGGATAAAAAGAGCGTATCTCCAACGAATACATTGTTTCCCAAGATTAAAGATATGTGCTCCGGGCAGTGGCCGGGGGTGTACATAACCTTAATTTCTTGATTTCCTACTGATATTACGTCTCCTTCGTTTACTGTCCCGTATCTTGTGCCTATCAGCTCCTCTCCTAGGGGATGTATCAGCGCTTTTGAGATCAAAGAGAGGCTTACTTTTAATATCGTATCATTTCCGCTTATGTGATCGGGGTGGCAATGTGTGTTTATAACATATTTAACCATAAGCCCTTTATCCCTAATAAAATTTAGAATTGTAATAGGGTCAATCGGATCGATTACTGCGCATTCCCCGGTTTCGGTGCACCAAACGATATAGTTATAGTTATTATCACTTTCTTCAATACGCAATCTTGCTATTCCATATCCGGATTCGTTGTATGTGTCCATTCACAATCTCCTTGCAGTGTCTTTTCTAGACAATATCTTTTTTAGCTCATTTTAAATAGGACAGTTATTATGCCATAAAATATTAAGTTTATTCAGTATTTGCAGGTAAAATATATAGTTAATGCCAAATAAACAAGAAAAATGTATTTTATGAAAAATATTTTTACCAAAATTGAAAGAACATATATTATCTTTCCTCTATTGATGCTTCTGGTGATTGCGGGATGTAATAAAGAGCCTAAAGTTATATACGGGCTTGGTATTCAGGGTTACAGGGCACCTATTTCAAAGATATTATTCTCACCTATTGCCTATGACGGGGCTACAGTGGCTATAGAGGGGTTTGTTCGTGGTTTTGCCGAAGAAACTGAAGATGGGGCAGGTGCGGATAAAGAAATTACAACTACATTTAAATTGACTGATCAATATGGGAATTACATAAACATATTGATGCCGGGACAGTGGGAAATCATAGATGATGACTATCTTATTGTGGGTGGACTCTATAGAAAGAACGGAAATGAGCTTGAGGCTCAACAATTTGAAAAAGTAGATTTTGAAGAAAAAGATGAAAAAGACAGAGATAAAGAAATAGAAAAGAGGGGTGAATGGTAACCCCTTGAAATTAACCGTTCTAGTCTTTGACAAGCAAAAAGATAAAGGGTATTTTCTAGAATTTGTTTGATCTTTTAACGAGGAATTTATGAGTTTTGTAAAGGGACTAAAGTGTAAAGAGTGCGGTGAAGAATATCCAAAAGAGCCGCTTCATGTTTGCGAGATGTGCTTCGGACCACTGGAAGCAGCTTACAAATATGATGAAATAAAAGAATCTATATCCCGTGATATAATAGAGAAAAGGGATCAGAATATATGGCGTTATAAGGAATTATTGCCTATAGATGAAGATCCAAGTCTGGGGCTTGAGGTTGGTTATACCCCTTTAATAAGAGCGCACAACTTAGGGAAAGCTTTGGGTGTGAGCGAGATTTATATAAAAAACGATGCCGTATGCTTTCCTACACTTTCCTTTAAAGACAGGGTAGTTTCTGTTGCCCTTTCTAAGGCAAAAGAATTTGGATTTGATACTGCCGCATGTGCTTCGACTGGTAATTTGGCTAACGCGGTTGCAGCACTTACAACGGCTGGAAATCTTAAGAATTATATCTTTATTCCCTATGATCTAGAGCAGGCGAAGATTATTGGAACTACTGTTTATGGAGCTAATGTTATAGGGATAAAGGGAAGTTATGATGATGTTAACAGGCTCTGCAGCGAAGTGGCTGGTAAATTTGGTTGGGCGTTTGTGAACATCAACATGCGTCCTTATTATGCTGAAGGTTCAAAGTCGCTTGCGTTTGAAGTAATGGAGCAGTTAGGATGGCGCGCACCAAAGCATATG
>Ga0209013_10004502_pt1 | contig 12205 bp, 14 predicted proteins | sample Cruoilmetagenom2_FD_187291 | JGI IMG/M metagenome (GOLD analysis project Ga0209013, IMG submission 187291) | Oil polluted marine microbial communities from Coal Oil Point, Santa Barbara, California, USA - Sample 2 (SPAdes) (version 2) | ecosystem: Environmental > Aquatic > Marine > Oil seeps ...
TGGTTTAACTCAGAAAAAGGTTTTGGATTTATCGAACGTGACGGCGGAGACGATGTATTCGTACATTTCAGCGCTATTCAAAGCGAAGGTTTCAAATCACTTGACGAAGGTCAAGAAGTTACTTTTGAAATCGAGCAAGGCCAACGTGGTCTTCAAGCTACTAACGTAAACAAAGCTTAATTTTAAATTTAACCTATAAACAGACTCTCTTTTGAGGGTCTGTTTTTTCATTGAAGAAAAAAAGACGATTGCAGAAAATGCAATCGTCTTTACTATTTCCTGTAAGGTACTACCTTTAAAGGGTTATGAAAATCTTTACACTATTTTTGTTGTTGAAGGGCTTGTCTTGCCAATCGGTCTGCAGCGGAATTGGCACTATCAGGAATCCATTTAATAAAGAAATGATCAAATGTATCGGCAATTTCAAGAGCTTGATCTAGTAAGGTTTTATAAATGGGGTTTTTAGCATACCGTTTCTCAACAGCAGCCACAACAACCTGCGAATCAGATTTCACTGATATGAGACCAGTGGATAATTTCTTGGCTTCCTCTAATCCACGTACTAGTGCCATAAACTCAGTAGTATGATTATCATAAATACCCACGTATTCCGAAAGTTTGATATGATGTCCTTCTCCCTTAAGAAAGAGACCAATCCCACTAGGTCCAGGATTCCCTGCAGATGCACCATCTATAAACACTTCAAGCATATTAACACTCCTTATTTTTCATCAAGTGGGGTAATACGTTTAGCTAGATAGCCAAAAGGTGTTCCTATAATAGATACGATAAATTTCAGCACATAAGTAGATATAAACACGTTTAACCATATATCAGTAGGTAAGACACCTAAAAATGCAATCGAAGTAAATATTAAGGTATCTAATAATTGACTTAACATAGTGGATCCGTTATTTCGAATCCAGAATGCACCATCTGACGGGAATAATTTACGCAAGAAACTAAAAATTAAAACATCCGTATATTGGCTAATAATGTACGCAATAACACTTCCAAGTGCAATACGTGGAATAAGGCCGAAAATTGTTTCAAGTGAACCTTGGACAAAATCATCTGGAGCAGGGTCGAAAATCAATACAACTTGCATAATGAGTGTCATCATAATTAATGAAGCAAAACCAAGCCATACAGCTTTTTTCGCTTCTTTTTTACCGTATTTTTCATTTAAAATATCGGTTACCAAGAAAACACTACCGTAAATTGCATTGCCTAATGTTGCAGTTAACCCAATAATTTCAATTAATTTTGTCACTTGAATATTAGCGAGTACAGTTGCAAAACCTACCCAGACAAATAAACCTGTACGTCCAAAAAGTTTGTACATGATAAGTACGAATACCATATTGATTAGTGCAAAACCTAAACCTAATAATTCATTAAACATAAAAATATCCTCCAGTAGTTTTGATAACGCGGGAGCTATCGAACCGCGAATTGTTAAACACATACTAAAAATAGAAAGAAGATAAGATGTAACAAAGCTATATCTTCATTCGCCACAAAATCCCTTGATAATTATAGATTGAGTTGCATGGAATTGCAATGAGGGTGTACAATAAGTGAATGCATTTGAGCATCGTTGAAAAGTAAAACCTTGCTTTCCATATGAATTAGATGAGGTGAAACAAATGATCAAACAAACCGTAATTAGTGAAATAGATGAATTACTTGAAACGTATTGCGAGGGTTGTTTAATTAAAAATGAATTTCGTCAAAGTGGTGGTAAGACAGCTGCTCATCGTTTTTGTATTCATACATGCACGGTTGGAGACCAACTTCAGTTTCTAGGTGCAGAATTAATAAAAGTTAAAACTAAATAATCTTAGGGAAACCGGAAAGCTCTTTTAAGCTCTACTTAGATGCTGAAGACACTTTCACCTTAGGTTCTGAAGCTTAGTTTTGAGCGTAGCGCTTGATGCTAAACCCAAAATATTTTTAATGAATTTTAAAAAATCCATCTGTAGTATTAACTCATATAGTGAAACGGAAAAAACCCACTAATCGACTTTCGATTAGTGGGTCGTTTAATTAAGGAATAAGATAAACGCTTGCAGCTTGGGGACCTCGGTTTCCTTCGATTATTTCAAAGGAAACAGCTTGACCTTCTTCTAAAGTTCGAAACCCTTCTCCTTGGATTCCAGTAAAATGGACGAACACATCTTCACCATCATTAAATTCGATAAAGCCATAGCCTTTTTCGTTATTAAACCATTTTACCTTGCCTTGGTGCATGAACGTTCCTCCCTACTACTTTAGCGAATTGATAATCTCCAGAGCAACAGCATACTAAATATTCTGTTAATGGATGGCTATACTATACATGAGTTGTTAGAGTTCGTCAATTATATGTCGAATTTCTAATTTGCGAATATTCATCTATGTCATGATACAATGAATAGTCTAGGGTGCTAGAAATGTCTCCATTATAATGGGAGGAAGTTGTAAATGAATAATATACAAATATGTGAATCCCTTGTCCGAGGAATTTATGAAAAATTTGATGCGAGTCATGATTTTCAACATATAGAACGAGTCCTTAAAAATGCTGAAATCATAATGGACGGAGAAAGACCAGTTAATAAAGAAATTATCCATCTAGCTATTCTGCTTCATGATGTAAGTGATCCCAAGTATAGTGGGAATGAAGGGAAGCAGAAAGAAACTTCCATATTGAATCAACTAAATTTAACTAAACAGGATCGGGAATGGATTGAAGAAATTATTCAATCGGTATCCTTTAGTGGAGGAATTGAAAAAGAAGCCTATACGTTAGAAGCTAAGATTGTCCGTGACGCTGATCGGTTGGATGCCATTGGGGCAGTTGGAATTGCACGCACATTTGCATATGGTGGTGCGAAAGGTCGTAAGTTATACGATTGGTCCGAAACAGCTAGATATAATATGTCAGAAGAAGAGTATCGAAATGTTAAAACAGCATCCGTCACACATTTCTATGAAAAATTATTATTATTAAAAGATTTAATGATTACTACTACAGGTAAGCAAATGGCACAACAACGTCATGAATTTATGTTGACGTTTTTAGAACAATTACAGTTGGAAACGAGTGAAGATAAATGAGCCATTTAATTATATCTGATTTAACTAAAACAGTCGGAGAGAAAACATTATTCGAACAAATTGAGTTTACAATTTATGCAGGAGATCGAGCTGGACTTATCGGTGTAAATGGAACTGGAAAATCAACCTTACTATCTATACTTGCAAAGAAAATAGAAGCTGACACATTAACAATTGATCATCCAAATCAATATCGTATTTCTTATTTAGAACAAGATCCTCAGTTCGATGAAGATGTAACTGTTCTTCAAGCTGTTTTTAGTGGAGATTCACCTTTACTGGCATTAAATAGAAAGTATGAAGAATCATTGCAACGAATGATTAGTGATTCATCTTCTGAGGAGTTTCAGAACGAGTTAATGAAACTTCAACAAGAAATGGATGAACAAAATGCATGGGATATCAATGCTCTTGCAAAAACTGCATTAACCAAACTAGGAATTGATATGTTTGATCGTCGAGTTCAAGAACTTTCTGGAGGTCAACAAAAAAGAGTTGCTTTAGCCAAGGTACTAATTGAGCCAGCAGATTTGATTCTTTTAGATGAGCCAACCAACCATATCGATTTACAGTCAGCTGAATGGTTACAGGAGATGTTAACACGTCTTCCTAGTGCGATTATTTTCGTAACACATGATCGATATTTTCTGGATGCAGTTTCTACACATATCTATGAGATCGCAGACCAAACCATGTATACGCATCGAGGAAATTATGGGGACTTCTTAGAATCAAGAGCCATTCGAGAAGAGATGGCAGCCTCTAGTCAATTGAAATTACAAAACCGGTTCCGTTCTGAATTGAAATGGATTCGACGTGGTGCAAAAGCACGGACAACTAAACAAAAAGCTCGAATTCAACGATTCGATCAACTAGAAGAAAAAATGGAACGACATAATGACAATACAACGCTTGATATGACATTATCGACGAGTCGTTTGGGTAAAAAAGTACTTGAAGGCGTAAACTTATCAAAGTCTTATTCAAACAAAGCTATTATTAACGATTTTTCTTTTTTACTCCAACCAGGAGATCGGATTGGTATCGTAGGTCCAAACGGAGCAGGGAAGAGTACTTTACTAAATATATTAGCAAATAACATACAGCCTGATAGTGGGGAGCTAATTGTTGGCCAAACAGTTAAAATCGCTCATTTCCAGCAATCGATTCCTGTAATGAAAGAAAATACACGGATGATTGAGTACGTGAGAGAATCTTCAAATGATATCGAAGGAGCAGATGGGGTAAGGCATTCTGCAGCTTCCATGTTAGAGAGATTCCTATTTCCTTTGAAGGTGCATGGAACACCAATTGGCAAATTATCAGGTGGCGAACGGAAAAGACTCCATTTATTGAAATTATTGATGGAACAACCAAATGTATTATTACTGGACGAGCCAACAAATGATTTAGATATTCAAACATTGTCTGTCTTAGAAGACTTTATTGAACAATTCCCAGGAGTGGTTATAACGATTTCACATGATCGTTTCTTCCTAGATCGAATTGCGAAAAAATTGTGGGTGTTAGACGGAAAAGGTCATACAAATGAAGTGCAAGAAATTTATTCCGACTATGTTGAGCAGCTATTACAGGAACCTACTGAACAACAACCAACTATTGAAAAGAAAAAAACAACAAAAACAAAAGAACAACGTAAAAAGCTGTCCTTCAAAGAACAAAAAGAGTGGACTTCAATAGAAGCAGATATTGCAAAAGTTGAGGAAGCGATACTTGTTTCAGAAAAAGAAATTGAAGCAGCTGGATCTGATTTTGAGAAACTACAGCAATCCACTAACCAATTAGAGGAATTGAATAAAAAATATGAGCATTTAATTGAAAGATGGTCCTATCTGCAAGAAATTATGGAGTCATGATAGAATAGCAAGAGGAGGGATTTTTGTGAAAATAGTTACAATTGAACCAACCCCTAGCCCAAATACGATGAAAATAATTGTGGATCAAGAATTACCTTTTGGTAAAAGTTTTAACTATACGCAAGAAAAAATAGAAAGTGCACCTAAGGAGATTGCAGCAATACTAGCAATTAATGGTGTAAAAGGCGTTTATCATGTGGCCGATTTTTTAGCTGTAGAACGGCTTGCCAAAATAGATTGGGAAATCATTTTAGCTGATATACGAAGGACTTTTGGAGAGTTGACTACTGTTACTGAATTAGAATCAGATACTCAACTTGAAGAACATTATGGTGAAGTATATGTCCACGTTCAACAGATAAAAGGAATTCCTCTACAAGTAAAGGTTTTTGACCAAACTTCTGAAGAACGAATTGGTTTGTCGCCACGGTTTGTCGAAGCGATGAACCAAAGTATGAAAGAACAAGATGAAAATTATATATTACAACGTAAATGGTCAGATTATGGAGTAAGATACGGAGAAAAGAAAGAAATTGCCGAGCAAGTGCGAAATGAAATTGAGGCTACTTATCCTGATGAACGATTAAAAGCGCTTGTCGAATCTGCAAATAGTCCAAAAAGCGAGAATAGTGAAAGAGGACGTCGCATAAGTATTGAGGAGTTTAAAATCGATGCTTGGGAGACAAGATTTCAACTATTGGATCAGTTACCTGATCCATCGGTTGATGACTTACCATTATTACTCGAAGCACTTCAAGACGAGCAAATGTCGATACGTCGATTAGCAACAGTCTATTTAGGAATGATTGATAATGAAGAAGTTGTTCCATATTTAGAAAGAGCATTACAAGATAAAAGTTCATCTGTGCGCAGGACTGCTGGGGATTGTATGAGTGATTTAGGATTTCCCCAGTTTGAACAGGCCATGCAAAATGCTCTCAATGATAAAAATAAACTTGTGCGTTGGAGAGCTGCCATGTTTTTGTATGAAACTGGTACGGAAAATTCACTCCCGTCATTGCATCAAAGAAAAGAAGATCCAGAGTTTGAAGTTAAATTACAAGTGAATATGGCAATCGCTCGAATCGAGCAGGGAGAAGAAGCAAAAGGTTCTGTTTGGAAACAAATGACGGAAGTTCGAAATCAGAATAAAGGAGTGTAGAATGTATGAACGCTTATGATGAATACATGAAAGAAGTTGTGAAACCAATGAGAGCTGAACTAGTTAATGTTGGGTTTAAAGAGTTAACAGATGCTGACATGGTGAATGAACATATGTCACAAGCTACGGGAACATCCTTAATTGTGATTAATTCTGTTTGCGGTTGTGCTGCAGGTTTAGCGCGTCCAGCCGTTTCTGAAGCTCTTTCTGAAATAAATAAAAAACCGGAACATTTAGTAACTGTTTTTGCTGGCCAAGATCAAGATGCCACCTACCAAATGCGCGAATACTTTGAGGAAGTACCTGCAAGTTCTCCATCTATAGCGATCTGGAAAGACGGACAGTTGGCTTATTTTATTCCACGTGAGCAGATTGAGGGTTTCCCAATGGAACAAATTAAAAAACATTTAGTAGAAGTATTAAATCAAGTAACAGTTGCGTGAATATAATCGTCACCACTGCAGGGAGACCAACTGAATACACGATAAGGTTGGCGAAAGAGGCTGCTTCAAAACTGAAATTGCCGTTTATTGATCGACAAAAAAGAACGGTAACTCAATTACAAAGTTATTATGCCAGTCATGTACTCGTAGCTTCTAAGAAAAGATGGGAGTACTACGGTGTTGATACGAAAGAGCCATTTTATTATCATCCTAGTTCCGCGATGTTTCGAATTAAAAGGTTAGAAAGAGGGGAAACAGACCCTTTAATAGAGGTCTGCAACCTAAGAGCAGGAGATTCATTTCTTGACTGTACGCTAGGCTATGCATCTGATAGCTTAATCGCTTCTTTTGCAGTAGGAGAAAATGGTTCTGTTATTGGTTGTGAAGCTTCTCCTGTACTAGCTTTTATTCTTCATGAGGCCTTTCATTTACAACGCACGGATCATCTAGAGTATCATTCACTCATGAAACGAATTCAAGTAGTTTCAAAAGACGCTATATCATTTTTGAGAAACCAGACTGATGATAGCTTTGACGTGGTCTACATGGATCCCATGTTTGAAAACACAATTAAAGAATCAGGAAATATTAGTCCACTCAGGTCAGTAGGTATCCAAGATGAATTATCGGAAGACTGGGTTAATGAAGCACTTAGAGTAGCTAGAAAAAGAGTTGTATTAAAAACCCATTTCCGTTCACAATGGTTTGAACAATATGGATTTACTCAAGTTATCCGTAAGAATACAAAATTCCATTACGGCTATATCGATTGTACATAGAAAAGCTGCCCTCGATTAAATCGAAGGCAGCTTTTTTTTAGGTTCTAATGTAGGTTAAAGTATTTTCCTTTTAATTAAAATCCATTATTTCTAGCTTCAAGCACCAGCTCGCACCTTAGGGTCCACAGGACGTGAATCATGAAGGCATTCCTACACGATGTTGGTTTTTAGAATTCCTGCCAATGCATACGTAACCTTTCGCATCTGTTCTTCAACCATCGGCTTCGAGCATATAGTACTTTGCGCCTTTCTTCATTAATCTGTAAAGTTTAATGATGTTAAATAAGCGAGTAATAGTAAGAAACCAATTCCAATCACAATATCCATTTCCATTATATATGTCCTCCTTACTCTAAAAAAAACATGCTGTTTCTATGTTTTTATTGTACAATGAATACATTAAAGATGAAACCTTTAGTTGAATTAAATCGTACTACTTCATGAAAGCTTGTAAAAAATCGTTCAAAATTGTAGGTGATAATTGATGAAAAATTGGATTCAAAAATCCTTAGTCGTTGTAGTAGCGCTTTTAACATTTGGTGTTATATCACCATCCCATACGATATGGGAAACTATTTTAGATGACAAACAGAATCAAAAATCAATTGCTTCTTCAGACCATACTCAACATACATATGCAATTGGATGGGAAGACGAGCAACCCTCTACTTTTATTGAAGATGCAATTATTCAAGCAAAAGAACAGTCTCTATTGAAATTCGGTTCACGCGTGGGTCCAGTCATTACTAACGAATTTGATGAAGTTATCTTTCCTAAAATTCAAGAAGCGATTGAAATGACATTACTTGACATGGAAACTAGTTCACTAAAATCATTAGCCATTAGTGAAAATCCGTCAGGTGAGCATAGTGAAAAAATCTTTCATATTTATGAATCTACTACCGGTTCTGATATTATTCGTTTCCATGTAAGAACAGACCGCAAACCACAAGAAGGTTATTTTTTTAATTTTCATTACCACACATATTCGGACCAATTTGCTAAACACTATAAATTAGGTGATATCTATTGGTCAAAAAACATGCCACCTAAATGGCTATCATAACAAATACAACCTTTTTCAGTGAAACTTGAAAAAGGTTTTTCACTTTTTATATCATTGGAGGCTTATTAATGGATCAATATCTACAGCTTTGTCAAACAATATTAGCTAATGGATCAGTAAAAAATGACCGTACAGGGACAGGAACAAAAAGTATTTTCGGTTATCAAATGCGTTTTAACTTAAATAAAGGATTTCCGTTAATGACGACAAAAAAAACAGCCATGCGACTTATAACATCCGAGTTACTTTGGTTCCTTAAAGGGGATACCAATGTAAAAACGTTAATCTCGGAGCGAAACCATATTTGGGACGAATGGGCTTTTGAAAAATGGGTGAAGAGTGAAGACTATACGGGTCCAGATATGACTGACTTTGGAATCAGGGCTTCACAAGATGAACAATTCCAGGTAATTGTTGATGAACAGATGACTATCTTTAGAGAAAAGATTCTATCGGATGAAAATTTTGCGCATACATATGGTGATTTGGGACCTGTCTATGGACGACAATGGCGTTCATGGCCAGGGCAGAATGGTCAATCGATAGACCAACTAAAAAAAGTCATTGATTCAATTAAGAATAATCCTGATTCTCGAAGACATATTGTGACTGCATGGAATCCTTCTGAAGTAGACCAAATGGCGCTACCTCCCTGTCATACATTTTTTCAATTTTATGTAGCAGATAATAAATTATCATGCCAATTGTATCAAAGAAGTGCAGATGTTTTTCTAGGGGTTCCATTTAATATCGCATCATACGCGTTATTAACACACTTGATTGCAAAAGAGTGCAATTTAGAAGTAGGTGATTTTGTGCATACTCTTGGAGACGCGCACATTTATTCGAACCATATGGATCAGGTAATGGAGCAACTCTCTAGAGATCCTCGTGAACTTCCAAACCTTGTCATTTCAAATGAAAAAACATCAATTTTTGAATTAGAAACAAAAGACATTACGGTGGAAAACTACAATCCACACCCTCGAATTAAAGCACCAATAGCTGTTTAGAAAGTAGGAATATAATGATTTCATTAATAGTTGTACATGATCTAAATCGAGTGATCGGTATGGAAAATAAAATGCCATGGTATATTCCAAGTGAACTTGCTTACTTTAAAGAAAAAACGATGGGTAAAGCTATTGTGATGGGGCGTAATACGTATGAGTCAATCGGAAGACCATTACCAGGTCGGTTAAACATTGTGGTCACGCGTAATAAAGAGTATCAAAACGAAGCTGTAACGGTAGTTCATTCAATCGATGAGGCTATTGAAATTGCAACAAAATATCATGATGAAGTTATGGTTATTGGTGGAGAGCAAATATTTAAGGAAGTCTTACCTAACGCGGATCTTTTGTATGTAACACTAATTCATCATACTTATGAAGGCGATACATTCTTTCCTGCATATGAACAAGATTGGAAGGTGGTTTCGGCTTCAGAAAAAATAACGACTGAAGACGGAATTCACTATGAATATTTACTATTGAAACGAAAAAATCGAGAACAAACGGGTGTATAACTCTCTCCGTACCTTTTCATTTTTATTTGGTTATTTACCATTTTCGTTAAAAGATTTACGAAATGTTCAAAAACAAAGACATCAACTCTCAACCGAAGAATATGATGTTCTCGTTCATCAGCATCCGAAAAAGTGGGCAGCAGGAATCTTAAAGAGAACAAAAAGTACTTTTCACATTGCAGGGCTAGAACATCTACCAGAAGGGCCTGTTCTTTTTGTAAGCAATCATGAAGGGAATTTTGATATTCCTACGCTCATTGCTCATATTCCAAAACCATTTTCTTTTATGTCAAAAGTGGAAGTTAAAAAACTTCCCATTATAAAGGATTGGATGGTAGCAATGAATTGTGTTTTTATTGACCGTACCGACCGAAAGAGTGCAATGCAATCTATCACTGACATGGTTTCCACACTTAAGGATGGTCATTCAATGATTATTTTCCCAGAAGGGACACGAAGCAAAGGGAATGAAGTTCAAGACTTTAAATCCGGATTTGCTCGAATTGCAAAAGACTCACAAGTACCCATTGTACCGATTGCCATAGTGGGTACTGCAGATATCATGGAAAAAAATCGCAATAAAATTAAGGCTGCTCACGTTGAAATGTCCGTAATGGCACCAATCTCAGTCGAGACGATTCAAACACTTACCTCAAAAGAACTAATTAATCTTACTCATAACCAAATTTCTAGCCAAGTAAGATCTATACAAGAGTTGAAGAAAAACCAGATGCTAAAACATTAGTATCTGGTTTTTTTTGCGGATCTAATGAATTGCTTATAGTTTACAGAACCTCCACATGTTTTTTATAATAAAGGAACCACTAGAAAGGCGTGAGATGAGTGTCAAAAATTCATATCGTTACGGATTCAACAGCTGATTTAACGACTGAACAAATTACACAATATTCAATACATGTTGTACCCTTAACCATTCAAATTGATGGAAATACATATACTGATAAAATAGACATACAAGCTGAGTCGTTTCTAGATATGATGGAAACATCTAAAGAACTTCCAAAAAGTTCACAGCCTGCAGTTGGCGTTTTTCATGAACTTTTTGAAGAGTTAGGGAAAAACGGAGATCGTATCGTTTCCATTCATATGACAGGTGCAATGAGCGGCACCGTAAAGTCTGCACAAGCAGCAGCTGAAATGTCAAATTCGGATGTTACAGTGATAGATTCACAATTTATTTCATATGCTTTATCATTTCAAGTTCTCGAAGCAGCTCAATTAGCACAACAAGGCGCTACAGTAGAAGAAATCGTGGACCATCTTGATAGACTTCGTAAAAATACGAACTTGTTTGTTGTTGTAGATACACTTGAAAATCTGGTGAAAGGCGGACGTATTGGGAAAGGTAAAGCATTGATTGGCTCGCTTTTATCTATCAAACCAATCGCTTCACTTGAAGGTGGAGAATATACCCCCATTCATAAAGCAAGGAGTCATAAACAAGTCGTTCAATATTTATTTAATCGATATGTAGAGGACACAAAAGGGAAAATTATTAAATATGTTGGCATCTCACAAGCAAATGGTTTTGCTATGTCTGATCCTCTTAAAAAGATGGTTGAGGAATCTGGTTTTAACGATGTTCAAGTAGGATTCACATCCCCTGTTATTAGCACACACACCGGTAGCGGTGCGATCGGGTTTATGTACACGGTGGATGGATGAGGGAAAAAGCAGGGAGCGATCCCTGCTTTTCTAATGAAAGGAGATTATCATGATTAAACGATTGATTCTTGTTATCTTAACAAGTTCATTGATTTTGACTGGATGTCAAATTGTCCCAAAGAACAAAGTTGATTTTACTACAAGACAATCGCTCGAATTGAAAAGGTTCTCATTATCTAAAACGTTTGTACTTGAGGATATCAGACTTGTTGGTTTAGGTGATTCTTTAACAAAAGGTGTAGGAGACGAACGGAAAAAAGGTGGTTTCGTTGGACGCTTATCAACTGAACTGACTTCATTCCAAGGAATAAGAACTGTTGATATTGAGAACGAAGCGAAAAGGGGTAAACGAAGCGATCAACTATTATCTGAGCTTCAGTCTGGAGAATTTACCGAGTCCCTAGAAAATGCTGATCTCATTGTCATGACAATTGGTGGCAATGACATTATGCGAGTTATAAAAAAAGATTTTTTTGAATTAAGTGTTATTACTTTTCAAAAAGAATTACTTCAATTCAGAAAGCGGTATAGTGAAATATTATTTGAGATTCGCATGATAAAT
>Ga0209013_10004503_pt1 | contig 12205 bp, 14 predicted proteins | sample Cruoilmetagenom2_FD_187291 | JGI IMG/M metagenome (GOLD analysis project Ga0209013, IMG submission 187291) | Oil polluted marine microbial communities from Coal Oil Point, Santa Barbara, California, USA - Sample 2 (SPAdes) (version 2) | ecosystem: Environmental > Aquatic > Marine > Oil seeps ...
AGTAGTTTTGCCGCTGTGATGAGCACCTACCAAAGCAATGTTTTTGATATGTTTTTCGTCGTATATTTTCATAATACCTAGTTTTTGTTGAATTTGTATAAAGTTATGAAAATATCAGAAATAATTTATGATAAAAGTTAGGGTATAAAAATAAGTTCTTATTTATTTGGAAATAAATACATATTGAGGAATAAAAATCAAATGATATTTACCTCAGTGTCCAATTGAATATCGAACTTATCCAAAACAGCTTTTAATATCTTTTGTGATAATTCATAGATTTCTATGCCAGAAGCATTTCCATGATTCACCAATACCAGAGCTTGATTCTTGTGTACACCGGCATTTCCAAAACGCTGCCCTTTAAAACCGCATTGTTCTATCAGCCATCCAGCAGGTATTTTTACCAATTTATCTGAGATGACATAGTTTGGTATTTCGGGATATATTTGTTTTAGACTATTGAATTGAGTCGTACTTATTACGGGATTTTTAAAAAAACTTCCACTATTCCCAATTTCTTTAGGATCAGGTAATTTACTTTTTCTGATAGCAATTACGGCATTGGATATATCCTTGATAGTAGGACTCTTAATTTTATTTTTTTTAAGTTCCTCTTGTATAGCACCGTAAGAGATGTTTAAAGTGTGTTCTTTTTTAGTTAGTTTAAAAGTAACAGTTGTGATAATAAACTTATTTTTATCAATATTCTTAAAAATGGATTCACGATACCCGAAATTGCAATTTTGTTTATCGAATTTTTTTACGGAGTTCGAGGAAATTTCCAGAGCCTCTAATTCGTGAAAAACATCTTTGATTTCAACGCCATATGCGCCAATATTTTGCATAGGGCTCGTACCTACATTGCCTGGAATAAGTGATAAATTTTCTATACCGCCAAAATTCTTTTCCAAACACCAGAGAACAAATTCATGCCAATTTTCGCCTGCCTGAACTTTTACAAATACGGCATTAGACGCCTCCTCAATTTCAAAGAACTCAATTCCTTTAAAATTAATATGAACAACAGGTCTTTTAATATTTTGTGTTAGCAGAATATTGCTTCCTCCACTAAGTATAAAAATATCTTTATTGTTGGTAATAATTTCTTTTAGTTGAAGCAAAGAATTTACCGAAATAAATTTTTCCGCAATGGTATCAATACCGAAAGTATTGTATTTTTTTAAGGATATATTTTTTTTGAACTTCAATTTTTGTATTGTTCAAGTGCAAGTTTTATCAATTCAACTGAACGGATCAAACTTTTTTTATTTAATACATAGGCAATACGAATTTGATTTTTACCCGACCCCCTTGTTGAATAAAATCCGCTAGCGGGAGCTACCATTACGGTTTCACCCTTATCATCGAAACTTTCGAGCATCCATTGAGCAAAATGATCTGCATCATCAATTGGTAATTCGGCAATGCAATAAAATGCACCCTTTGGTGTGGAGACCTTTAATCCATCAATTTTATTAAGTTCTGAAACCAGGGTATTTCGCCTGTCCACATATTCCTCGGTAACTTCATCAAAGTAAATTTGCGGTGTTTCTAGAGCAGCTTCACTGGCTATTAGAGCATAGGTAGGTGGACTCAATCGAGCCTGGGCGTATTTTAATGTTGCTTGAATGATTTCTTTATTTCTCGAAACTATACAACCAATTCTTGCTCCACACATGCTATAGCGTTTGGAAACCGAGTCTATCATAATCGCGTTTTGATCAATTCCGGATTCACTCAAGACGGAATGATGCTGAAGGCCGTCATAGATAAATTCTCTATAGACCTCATCCGCAATTAAGAATAGATCATGTTTCAAGACTAAAGCTTTTAATTTTTCGATCTCTTCTTTTGAATAAAGATAACCAGTTGGGTTCCCAGGGTTACAAATGAGTATAGCCCTTGTTTTTGGAGTTATTAGATTTTCGAATTCCTCAATTGCAGGTAATGAGAAGCCATCATCTATTGAAGAGACAATAGGCAGAACTTTAATTCCGTTAGCAATTGAAAATCCATTATAATTGGCATAAAATGGTTCTGGAATGATAATCTCATCTCCAAAATCAGTGATACTTCCTAAAGTAAATAATAAAGCTTCGGAACCTCCTGTTGTAACAATAATATCCTGAGCAGAAATATTAATATTGTGCTTTTTATAATAAGCGGCTAATTTCTCACGATAGGATTCTGATCCTTCACTGCGCGCATATGCCAATACTTCAATATTATTGTTCTTTACAGCATCAAGCGCTACTCGTGGCGTTTTTATATCAGGTTGTCCTATATTCAGATGAAAAACATTTAAACCTCTCTTTTTTGCATTTTCAGCATAAGGAACTAATTTTCTTATGGGCGATTCCGGCATATTTTGCCCTTTTATGGATATTTTTGGCATGATTTAAATCGATTAAACTTTAATACAAAATTGCAAAATATTATTTACTATTTCAGTTTTTTTTAGTTGAATCTTTTTTTATTTTGTATCTTTATTTAAATTAATATTAACCAAAAACGTATGTTATGTCTAGTGATTCAAAACTTTTAGTAGGACTTATTGTCGGAGCTGTAGCCGGGGCAGTAGCAGGTTTAATGTTAGCACCTGCATCAGGAAAAGAAACTCGGGAAAAAATTGCCGATAAGGCAAGTGATTTAAAAGGTGATTTTGATAAAAAATTTAAAGATTTATCGGAAAAAATCAAAGATCTTGAAGAAGATTCGATTCAAGATTTTAAAGCTAAATTTTACGATGTAAAAGGAGCAGTAAAAGTAAAATACGACCATATTGCAGCAAAAGTTAAACAGTTAGAAAAAGAACTTGCTGAAAAAATGGAAGGATTAAAAAAAGAAGCTAAGGAAGTGAAAGTAGAATCAAATACTGTTTAAAAATTTTATATTTGATTTTTAATTATGGTAGATCTGATTAAAAAGTATGTTGAAAATAGAATTCAACTTGTTAAATTAGAGCTAGTTGGTGTTTTGGCAAATGTTGCTGCTGGATTAATTAGTTCTTTTTTAATTTTTATTATGGGAATGCTAATTTTACTAATGTTTAGTATAGCATTGGCGTTTTGGCTAACCGGAATTTTTAATAGTGAAGTTATAGGCTTTGCAATAGTCGGAGGTTTTTATACTTTGATTTTTATTATTTATATCCTCTTTAGTAAAAATATTATTGATACCAAAGTTAAAGATGCAATTGTAGAGGCTGCATTAGCTGATGAAGAAGAAATGCCTGAATTTGATGAAAGCACTGAGTTATGAGTAATGGAATTAATTTCAAAATAAATTCTTTTGAAGAGTTAAGAAACACTAAAAAGCAATTGAAAGCTGAAATTGAAGAGCAAGAGAATTCTTTTATGAACAATCCTCTTTTTAAAATTTCTTCTTCTTTTTTTAAAGGTGACTCATTTAAGAACTCATTTCAAAAGTCATTCGATACTCTATCTTTTGACGATCTGCTGAAAACAGGAGAAAACCTGTTGAGTACAGTTTTAATGGCGAATAAAAAAACACGCAAATTCTTTATTGCATTCGTCGTTGCAAAAGAGATGGTACCTTTTCTATTTAGCAAGCTAAATGAAATATTTGGTCAAGGTGACACTTCAAAGAAATAACTGATTTTACAATTGTTAAATAAAAACTAAAATTACTTTATAAAAGCTAATGTTTTCTTAAATAGAATGCTTTTGTTTTTTTTTGTAGTAACTTGATAAGTGATTATTTATAAAGTTATGAATTTGAAGCAATATTTTGTTTTAATTATACTATTTACACTTTCTTTTTCTCTTACTAGTCAAGAGAAATTTCTCCTTCCTAATAATTTAAAAAAAAACACTGTTTCTTTTCAATTGATTAATAATCTGATTGTTATACCCGTTGATATTAACGGTACAGAACTGTTGTTTTTACTGGATACAGGAGTAGATAAGACGATTCTTTTTAATTTGGAAACAAATAACTCACTTAGACTTTTGAGAATGGAAAAAATTAAACTTCAAGGCTTAGGAGAAGGAAGTGCTATTGAAGCAATAAAATCAAGAAACAACACTCTTCGTATAGATAAAGTCATAGGTAAGGGACAGATGATATACATTCTTAAAGATGCACAATTTGAGCTATCTGCAAAAATGGGAGTAGATGTTAATGGAATTATAGGGGGTGATCTTTTTGATGATTTTATTGTAAAAATAAATTATGCTTTAAAAAAAATCACATTTTATGACCCTGAATTTTATGAGTATAAAAAATGTAGAAGTTGTCTAACTTTTCCTCTTGAATTTTACAAACGAAAACCCTTGTTAAAAGTTGAAGTTGAAAATCATTTAAATGAAAAATTTGATGTTAAATTATTACTTGACTCCGGAGGTAGTGACGCAATATGGCTTTTTGAGAACTCCCACCCTTCGATAGTTGTACCGAAAAACCACTTTGCTGATTTATTGGGTCAAGGTCTAGGAGGAAATATTTATGGTGAAAGGAGTAAAATAAATAAATTAAATATAGGAAGTTTCCATTTTGAGAATGTTTCTGTATCGTATCCAGATTCAACTTCTGTACTAAGTGTTCAAAATAACAAGAATAGAAACGGTACAATTGGTTCTGAAATTTTAAGACGATTTCATATTATCTATGACTACCCGAATAATAAAATTACGCTAAAGAAGAACGGAGACTATAAGGATATATTTACTTATAATAAAAGTGGTATTGAGCTTGTCTATGGAGGAGATATGCTTGTTTCAGAAAGGAGACCTGTTTTTAGCAATTCTAACTCCAATAATCAAAGCGAAAACTCTATTACAGAAATAATTTACACCTATAGTTTGGCGTATAAACCTAGTTTTCAAATTTCATTTATTCGAGAGGGATCTTCCGCAAAAAATGCAGGATTAAAAGTTGGAGATATACTATTAGAAATTAACGGCACGACGGCATACATTCATTCTTTAGAGGAGATAATTTATTTTCTATCTGGAAAAGAGAACAAAAAAATTCGACTTAAGGTGGATAGAGATGGCAAACACCTGGAGTATTCTTTCCTGCTTCTGGATTTGTTGTAAATGACGTGTAAAAAAAGCCCTTAAAAAGGGCTTATATGATTAATTTTCCGAAACGATACTTTTCTTTTTTTGCATATCTTCAGATTCATCTTTTAAAACCCTTCCTTTTATTCTTAAGACCTTGGTTTGTTCAGAAGCATTTGAGGTTATCGTTACCGTTTTTGAAAACGGGCCAACTCTATTGGTTGCATATTTAACCTTTATCTCTCCAAGCTCTCCAGGCATAATTGGTTTTTCTGGCTTAGTAGGAACGGTACATCCACAACTTCCTTTTACTTGAGAAATAATTAATGGTGTCTTTCCAATATTTGTAAATTTAAAAACTCTATTTCCATCTGAGTTATAAGCTATATCCCCATAATCAATTACATCTTCTTCGAATTCAAATATCGGTACAATAGAATCAGGATTAACTTCTTGAGCTTTTGTTTGAATGGCAATGATGCCAATAAATAATATTAAAAGTATTTTTTTCATGACATTTATATTTGCGTCAAAGTTAGTAAATATTTACGTTAAAATAAGTAACTAAAATAAATGGAATATATTGCTTAAAATTGTAATTTTGCCCCTTATTTTACATAAAATTAACAAATGAATATTCCAACTAAATACAATCCTAAAGTAGTTGAAGATAAATGGTATAGCTATTGGATGGAAAATAACTATTTCAATTCTGTTCCTGATGATAGAGAGCCATATACAATTGTTATTCCACCACCAAATGTAACAGGAGTTTTGCATATGGGGCATATGTTGAATAACACCATTCAAGATGTTTTATTAAGAAGGAAAAGAATGCAGGGTTATAATGCATGTTGGGTACCGGGTACAGATCACGCATCTATAGCCACGGAGGCAAAAGTTGTTGCTAAATTGAAGGATGAGGGTATAAAGAAAGCAGATCTCTCCCGTGAAGAATTTTTAAATCACGCTTGGGATTGGACGCATAAGCATGGAGGAATTATTCTGGAACAACTTAAGAAATTAGGAGCATCATGTGACTGGGACCGTACAAAATTCACTATGGATGAAGAGATGTCAGAATCGGTATTAAAAACCTTTATTGATCTCTATGAGAAAGGGTTAATATATCGTGGCTATCGGATGGTAAATTGGGATCCCGAAGCAAAAACCACTTTGAGTGATGAAGAAGTGATATTTGAGGAAAAATCAGGAAATTTATATTATATTAATTATAAAATTGATGGAAGCGATGATGTTTTGACTATCGCAACTACACGACCGGAAACAATACTTGGCGATTCTGCTATTTGTATCAATCCAAGTGACGAACGATTTAAGCACCTTAGAGGAAAAAAAGCAATCGTGCCTATTGTTAATAGGATTATTCCAATTATAGAAGATGAATATGTTGATGTTGAATTTGGAACTGGTTGCTTAAAGGTTACTCCCGCACATGATCCAAATGATAAGATTCTAGGAGAAAAACATAATTTGGAGGTTATTGATATTTTTAATGATGATGCAAGTTTAAATTTTCAGGGGTTGCATTATCAGGGTAAGGATCGATTTGTTGTTCGTAAGGAAATTTCCGATGAGTTAAAAAATATGGGTTCATTGATAAAGGTAGAACAATATATTCATAAGGTTGGCACATCTGAACGGACCAAAGCAGTTATCGAGCCAAAGATCTCTGCGCAATGGTTCCTTAGTATGGAAGATCTATCAAAACCGGCATTGGATCATGTAATGAACGATGATGTCCAATTTCATCCTTCCAAATTCAAAAATTCCTACAGAAATTGGATGGAAAATATTAGAGATTGGAATATATCCAGACAATTGTGGTGGGGCCATCGGATTCCGGCATACTTCTATGGAACTGGGGTGAACGATTTTGTTGTAGCTAAAAACATAGAAGAGGCTTTGGAAAAAGCAAAGATAAAATCAAAGAAAGAATCACTATCGATTGAACATTTAAGACAAGATGAGGATGTATTAGACACTTGGTTTTCTTCCTGGCTCTGGCCAATATCTGTTTTTAACGGTATTAATGATCCAGAAAATGTCGACATAAAATATTACTATCCAACCAATGATTTGGTAACTGCTCCGGATATTATGTTTTTCTGGGTTGCAAGAATGATCATTTCGGGATGTGAATATAGAGGTGAAGTTCCGTTTAAAAATGTTTATTACACTGGAATGGTAAGAGATAAACAAGGTCGCAAAATGTCAAAATCCCTGGGGAACTCCCCGGATCCTATTGAACTTATTGAAAAGTATGGTGCTGACGGTGTAAGAGTCGGTATATTGTTGTGTTCACCTGCTGGAAATGATTTGCCTTTCGATGAATCGCTATGTGAGCAAGGTCGAAATTTTTCAAATAAGATCTGGAATGGCTTTAGATTGGTAAGCGGTTGGGAAGTTTCAAAAAAAATTGAACAGCCAGTATCTTCAAAAATTGCGATTGAATGGTATAGATCTAAATTTCAAAGTGTTTTAAAAAGTGTTGAGGAATCGATGGAGCAATTCAGACTTAGCGAAGCCCTTATGAGTGTTTACAAATTGATATGGGATGATTTTTCTTCTTGGTATTTGGAGATGGTAAAACCGGAATTTCAAAAACCTATAGATGCGATAACATTAAATACTACTATCACATTCTTTGAAGAGAATATTAAAATGCTACACCCTTTCATGCCTTTCATTACTGAAGAAATATGGCAAATATTTGATGAAAGAAATAAAGATGAGGCACTGATAATTTCAGATTATCCAAAACAGAAAGAGTATGACAAAAGCTTATTGGATGATTTTGAAATTACAAAAGAAATTGTTTCTGCGATTAGAAATATACGAAAGGAGAAGAATATTTCATTTAAGGATAAAGTAGGACTTTCTGTGTTAGAAAAGGAAAGTTTAAATTCTAATTTTGATTCAGTAATTCAAAAACTTTGTAATTTATCTGAGCTTGAGAAAGTTGATTCAAAAGTGGATAAGGCACTGTCATTTAGGGTGAACGCTAACGAATATTTTATTCCCTTCACTGAAAATATTGATAAAGAGACGGAATTAAAAAAAATAGCAGAAGAACTCAATTATACGAAAGGATTTTTAAAATCCGTGCAGAAAAAATTGAGTAACGAACGATTTGTTAATAATGCACCGGAACAAGTGATAAGCAACGAGCGTAAAAAAGAAGCTGATGCACTGATCAAAATCACAATGTTAGAAGAAAGTTTGGAAAGATTGAGGATTTGAAGGTATAAAAGGCTGTTCACGGTTTGATTTATATCACTCCGTGTATTGTCTTATTTTGTAGTATTACCTTTTAAAAAATCAGTAAATACTTGATCTACAGGTTCCCATAATTCAATTTTATTACCCTCTGGATCTAAAATATGAACGAACTTGCCATAATCAAATGCTTCAATTTCATCCACAATAGTTACGCCATTATTTTTAAGATCCCCTACTAATCGCGCCAAATTTTCAACCCTATAGTTGATCATAAAATCTTTTTTTGAAGGCTCAAAATATTTAGTATTCTTATCAAAAGGACTCCATTGCAGATAATTAATTTCTTCAGGATTGTTAGCATTTCTGAATTCAAAGGGAGATCCATATGCATCTATTACTAATCCCAGATTTTCATGATACCATTTTTTTATTTTATCAGGATTGTCACTTCTAAAAAATATACCACCAATACCCGTTACTTTTTTCATGCGTAAGATCTATTATTTTCCAAAAGTCAAACCTGCGTGAAGAGTAGGAGCAGGAATGATTTTAAAATGTTTGTTTCACTCCTATTCTTTGGTAATCACTTTAATAAGTGCATTAATAGAAACCTCATTCCATGTTTTGCTAATACCGTCAGCTGCTTTGTGTTTGTCATTACAAACAACATTTAAAGCTTCAATAGCAGATTGAGCTTGCCAATTATCAAGGTTCATTGTTGCATTTACTTCAATTATATCATCACGAACGTCAAAAGAAAAGGGAAGATCTTTAGTTAAACCGTTCATAGTTAAGCTAATTAAGCCCTTTCCGCTATTTTCAGGATGGAATTTTCCGGATAATTTTATGGTATTTTTCATCACTCCAAAAAAGAATTCTTTCAATTTAGCATCGCGAATGCTATCATTGCTGTTGATACTTGAAACAGGAATTTCGAACTCTAAGCCATCTAAAACGCCTATCACGCTTGTTGAAACTTTATCTTTATTAATCTTAACTTCTTTAAAAACACCTTTTACTGGAATCTTATCGGTAGTTTTATAGGCCGTCCAATTTAAAACTGTATTTTGAAGATCGATGGAGTAGTTTTGTTCAGCAGGTTCACTCTTAGTTGATTCCGCCTTTTTCTCTTTACAGGAAACAGCTATAATCGTTGATAGAATAATAGTATAAAAAATTACTTTTTTCATAATTTACAATTTATTAGAATTTTAGTTAGGTTATTTTTTCATTGGTGTATTGTTCAACAAGCTCGATGTATTTTTGTTTGGCTTCCTCAATAGATATATTATTTATTTGAAACCAGGCATTTAATTTAAAAGCGTTTCGAACTTCGCTACTACCCGAAGGCTGTTCAAACGAATCATTACTGGTTGCGTGTTTGTAGTAGGCATAAAATCGCAACATTACATCCGATGGAAGCTTCTCAGTCATCGCAGATGCAATATCAAAAGCCTTGATAAATTTTCGATCTAAATCTGTCATTATTAACTACTCGCAATAATAGTTTCTCCTCCTTTGGTTTTTTGATGAAGTTCAACTTCAATTTTCATATCCAAAGGTACAAAAATATCTATTCGAGAGCCAAATTTTATAAATCCTGCATCCTCACCTTGAACTACATTTTGCCCAACCTGAGCATAGTTAACAATTCTTCTTGCAACCGCGCCAGCAATTTGCCGGTACAATATTTCACCAATTCTTGGATTTTCAACAACGATAGTTGTACGTTCATTCTCTTCAGATGATTTTGGATGCCATGCCACCAAATATTTTCCCGGATGATACTTGCAGTAATTTACATTTCCGCCAACAGGATACCTTGTAACATGGACATTTAATGGCGACATAAAAATTGATATTTGCCTTTTTTTGTTTTTGAAATATTCTTTTTCAACTACCTCTTCTATAACCACAATCTTGCCATCTGCAGGGGCAATAATATGATTATCATTGATAACAGTTTTTCTTCTCGGATTTCTGAAAAATTGTATTATTAGGACGAAGCAGATCAAAAATAATATCATTAGTCCCTTTTGCAACCAATAATTGAGAACGTAATTATCGATTATAAAAATAGATAATACTAATATTGCCGCAGCATAAAATATAATTTTAAAACCTTCTTTGTGAAACATTTAGGTAGTTAGAAATAAGTAAATATAAATAAACGGTACTGCAAATATAACACTATCCAATCTATCTAAAAAACCTCCGTGCCCAGGAATGAGGCTACTGCTATCTTTTATCCCCGCCTGACGTTTGAACATAGATTCGATCAAATCACCTAATACTCCAAATACACTAACTATGATTGCAATGGAAAACCATTGAATAGCATATACGCTGTCACAATAAATTGATATAAAATAACCAGCGATAAAAGTAAATATAAATCCCCCTAAAAATCCTTCTACTGTTTTGTTTGGTGATACACGTTCAATTAATTTAGTTTTACCAAAATTTTTACCAATAATAAAAGCAAATATATCATTACTCCAAATGAGGATAAATACACCTAGTATGATGGTGCTATCAAAAGATTTGTCCATCGTAAAATAGGGCAATTTTATAAGTAAAGTAAAAGGTATAACCAGATAAATTAAAGTCAAAAAAATTCTTCCCAAGTACTGAATAGCTATCTTCCTTGAAGAAATCAAGGCCGAGATCATTGTAAAAAAAAGTAAAAAAGCCATCACAGAAACCATTAACTTATGTGACATTTTATCTTCAATAGCAATGATATTTTGATTGGATAAAATTGCTGTTGAATAAAAAGCAACCGCTAAAATATATGGATAAAGGCTTTTTAGTTCAATTATTCTTAAAAATTCATAAAGACAAATAATTAAAAAAATAAAAAATAAACTGTAAAAATATATGGGTCCTAGTATGGAAGAAAAAACTATTGTGGCAACATATATTAAACCGAATAGAATTCGTTTTGTTAGATTGTTCATAAAATTATAAATCTTCTAATAAAAGCAAATATAATGTTTTCGCGTTGGTATTCCCATACGTCATAAAATCCGTTTCGGTTTTGTTAGGAATAAAGTCCTTAACAGAACTTATTATGGTCGCTTCATTTTTTTTAGATCTATTTCTTATGCCGGATATACCCTCGCGAGTATCTTGAACAAGTTGGCTTGTTCTTGCAAAAACTATAAAACTATTAGAAAATTCATGCAGTTTTTTGTCATGTAATTGTTTTGATGAAAACATGATACTACCATCATTAGCAATCAATGACTCGCAAGAAGTAAAAAAAGGTAATTTAGATTTTAGTTTTTTTACCTTTTCAATTTTAATTTCGTTGAGGATGTTAGACATTTTATCATCGAAACAAACCACTTCACCCCAATCATTTTCATGTAAGATATGTGCTAAATTCGACTTAGTTTCATTCAAATCAGAGCAGTATAAAAATTTTCCTCCTTTATGAATAAATTTTTTCACAAACCTTTGGTCAATAGAAACATCAGTCTGCTGATCGGTAATTTCATTCTCTTCGGGTGAAATTTCAACCTTTCTGTTGAATATTTTATTAAAAAAATTCATAATCAAAATGTATTGTTCAAATGTACAAAAACACTTTAATTATTTAGACGAATCTTTCGAAATTTCATCTTTTGAATTTTCTTTTTCTTTAACCTTTTTACTTTTCTTTTTTACCGTCTCTATTTCATTTGAAGTGAAAGGTCTTTCCCCAAAAATATTTATTAGATCATTTTCAAAAATAACTTCTTTGTCAATTAAAATACCCGCCAATTCTATTAGTTTCGTTTTATGCTTGTCCAGAATATCAATCGCTCGCTGGTATTGTGTTTTGATGATTTTTGAAATTTCTTCATCAATGGTTTGAGCTGTTAATTCACTGTAAGGTTTTGTAAAGTTATAATCACTTTGACCACTGGAGTCGTAGTATGTTATATTAC
>Ga0209013_10004504_pt1 | contig 12204 bp, 11 predicted proteins | sample Cruoilmetagenom2_FD_187291 | JGI IMG/M metagenome (GOLD analysis project Ga0209013, IMG submission 187291) | Oil polluted marine microbial communities from Coal Oil Point, Santa Barbara, California, USA - Sample 2 (SPAdes) (version 2) | ecosystem: Environmental > Aquatic > Marine > Oil seeps ...
AATCTAAATTTATTAATTCAAGAGAGAGAAATTCCAGTGACCATCCTCCCGGGCATGGAAGTTCATCTACACGGGGAACTATTGGAAGAGTTAGAAACTGAGATGTTGACGCTTGCAGATAGCCATAAATATGTATTAATTGAATTTCCAACACAACTCATCCCTCAATTCACAGATTCCATATTTTACGAATTACAGTTAAAGGGATATATTCCTGTCATAGCTCATGCTGAGAAGAATACTGAAATTCGGCGTCATCCTAAGAAGTTAGTAGATTTAATTAATAAAGGTGCTCTAGTGCAAATTACTGCTGGGAGTGTAACTGGTGCAAACGGAAAAGAATTACAAAGATTCGCATTAAAATTATGTCAGCATCAGATGGTGCACTTTATAGCTTCAGATGCTCACAATGTTCAAAAGCGACCATTTTTAATTCAACAAGCCTACCATGTGATTCAACAAAAAATAGGTAAAGAATTTGTTACTTACCTTCAGCGAAATGCTCAACATGTACTAGACGGTGTTGAATTCGAAATACGGCAACCTAGATTTTTAGAAAAGGTATAGAACAAATTAGCGGTGTGAAAGAGAGTGAGGATATGGTGAATTGACACGACTGTGGCAGTGGCAAATTAATAACGAATGAGAAAGGATATAACTTTTTTATGTAAATAATAGTATATATCATTTTTTTACCAATGAGCATCCAAAGCATGTTTTTATCAACTAATCGTCATTTTAATTTATTTTTAATTTCTAGATTCATTTCACTAAATTTGTTAGAGACTCACATGATGCTCGTATTAATTAACTTTCACTACGTATGTAATGATTTCATGGTCAATTTTGGTTGTTTTATTGCACTTGCTTGGTGTGCACCACAAAAAGAGGAGATGACTGGTGAAAATTGCACAAGTGATTACTCGAATGGATATATTAGGTGGTGCTCAAGTGCATGTCCGTGACTTATCTAAACAATTAGTATCCCTAGGGTGTGAAGTAAGTATCGTTACAGGTCCAGGGATGTATGCTCATCATAAGCTGTATATACCTTGTTATCACAGTCCATCTTTAAGAAGAGAAATCCATCCATTTGAAGATGTACGAGCTATCTTTGAAGTTCGCAAAATTTTAAAAGAAATCAGACCGGATATAGTTGCAACTCATTCTTCAAAGGCTGGTTTAATTGGCCGAATTGCTGCATGGTCGCTTCGAATACCAACTGTTTTCACTGCACATGGATGGGCATTCACTGAAGGAGTAGTAACAAAAAAAAGAATGTTTTATATAGCTGTTGAAAAAATGATTGGAAAGATAACAGATCAAGTGATTACAGTTTCGCATTATGATCGCCAACTAGCCATCTCCAATCGAGTTTTACCTGAACACAAAATAAAAACAGTGCATAACGGTGTTTTACCACTTATGCAAACGACACAACTAAATCGAGAAAATGCTCAAATTAACATTTTAATGGTTGCTCGCTTCGATGCTCCAAAAAGGCAATTAAATTTAATTCGGGCTTGTGAAAAGTTAAGTGAGTTCCCTTGGCAATTATCATTTGTAGGTGAAGGCAAAAACTTAGAAGAAGCATTTAGATATGTTGAAAAACGCAAACTAGCAGATAGAGTTATCTTTTATGGTGAAATGAATAATATTGAAATTCCCTTAAGCAAATCACAACTATTCGTTTTGTTATCTGATTATGAAGGACTGCCATTAAGTATACTTGAAGCAATGCAACAAGGTTTACCAATTATTGCAACGGATGTAGGTGGGGTTAAAGAAGCAGTAATCGACTCGGTAAATGGCTTCTTAATTCCAAAAGGGAATAATCAATTACTACTACAACGACTAACCCAGATGTTAACAGATGTGTCACTTAGAGAATCGATGGGCGAACGAAGCAGGGAGTTATTTAAAGAAAAATTCACATTTAATAGAATGATTACCGAGACAAAGGCTATATATATAGAGGCAGTTCGAAATAAACGAAAAAAGGGGAAAGCTCAATGAAAGTTCTCATTACCGGTGGAGCAGGTTTTATTGGTTCACATGTTGTGGAGGAGTGTTTATCTCAAAATTATGAAGTAGTTGTAGTGGATAATTTTAGTTCTGGGAACATTGAAAATCTTACCGGAAATTGTAAAGTATATCAGGTTGATATAAATGATGAACATTTGAAAAATGTATTCGAAATAGAGAAACCAGATATGGTCATCCACCTAGCTGCACAGGCTTCTGTAATGAAATCAATTGAAAATCCACTTATAGACTGTGAAATAAATATACTAGGCACTGTAAGACTATTAGAGTATGCAAGAATCTATCGAGTAAAAAAAATGGTGTTAGCTTCATCTGCTGCAGTATACGGCAATCCCAAGGAAATACCTATAGACGAAAAATTCCCTTTAAATCCGTTATCCTTTTATTCACTTTCAAAATGGTCAAGTGAACGTTATGCCCAGCTATATGAAAGCTTATATGGTATACCTTGTTGCATATTACGCTTTTCGAATGTCTATGGGCCACGGCAAAATCCACAAGGTGAAGCGGGTGTCGTGTCAATCTTTATCAATCAATTACTCAATCATGAAGAGATGGCTATATATGGTGGTCAACAGACACGTGATTTTATCTATGTGAAAGACGTGGCAAAAGCTTGCTTACGAGCGATAGAAAGTCCAGCTACTGGGATTTTTAATATTAGTTCCTGCTCAGAAACATCGATCGATGATCTTTTTACAATGACATCCTTACTAACAGGAATTAGTGTTAAACCTCTTAAATATCCTTTGCGACAAGGAGAAATTCAAAAAAGCGTATTAGGCAATAAAAAAGCAACAAAAGAGCTAGGGTGGAAAAGTATGCATTCTTTGCATGATGGATTAAGAGAAACCATCCTTTCTTATCGTAAATGAACGGTAAAAGAATGATGGGTATAAATATTAGTTACGAAGTCAATTGAAAGGAGATGGAGCATGAAAGGAATTATTTTAGCAGGTGGAAGTGGATCAAGACTTTATCCCATTACAAAAGTAACTTCAAAACAATTATTGCCTGTTTATGATAAACCAATGATTTATTATCCCCTTTCAATTCTAATGTTAGCTGGGATAAAAGAAATACTAATAATTTCAACCCCAGTAGATCTTCCTCGATATCAAGAATTGATGGGGAATGGAAGTATTCTTGGAATCAGTATTGATTACGCAATCCAAGAACGACCAAATGGGTTGGCCGAAGCTTTTATTATAGGTGAGGATTTCATTGGCCAAGACAGTGTTGCATTAATCTTAGGTGATAATATATTTTTTGGCCAAGGATTTCCATACCTGCTTCAATTAGCATCAACTCTTAAAGAGGGAGCAAAAGTATTTGGTTACAGAGTAAAAGACCCTAGAAGATTTGGTGTAGTAGAATTTGATCAGAATTTAAATGTTCTAACTGTAGAAGAAAAACCTTTAGTACCAAAATCTGATTTTGCAATAACTGGACTATATTTCTATGATAAAAATGTAGTGGAAATAGCAAAAAGTATAAAACCCTCATATAGAGGTGAATTAGAAATTACTGATATTAATCAAGAATACTTAAATAGGAATTTATTAAAAGTGGAGTTGTTGGGAAGGGGCTTTGCCTGGCTGGATACAGGTACCCATGAATCTTTAATGGAAGCTTCTCAATTTATTGAAACTGTAGAAAAAAGACAAGGTTTTAAAGTGGCATGTTTAGAAGAAATTGCATATAGGATGGGATATATAACTAAAGAACAATTAATAAATTTAGCTCAGCCGATACTCGAAATTGATTACGGTAAATATTTAATGGATATTGCAAATGAAGGACTGATTAGGAATTTTGTAGGTTCAATATGAGCGAAAAGATTATTTTAGTAACTGGTGGTATGGGTTTTATTGGATCGAATTTTATTAAGTATTTACTAAGTAATTACGTGGATTATGTCATAGTTAATGCCGATGCTATAACTTATGCTGCTAATTCAAGAAATCTGAAATCAATTGAAAAAAATCCGAATTACGTATTTGAACAAATTGATATTAGAGATAGAGAACTGGTGAACAGTTTATTTAACAACTATAAATTTAACTATGTGATTCATTTTGCTGCTGAATCTCATGTGGATAATTCAATTATCAATCCTACCATTTTTGCGGAAACAAATATTTTAGGAACAATGAATGTATTAGAAGCTGCTAGAACTTTATGGCAAGAAAAGCCGTTTTTATATAAAGAAGAATTCTCAAATGTACGCTTTCATCACATTTCTACTGATGAAGTGTATGGAACATTAGGGAAAACAGGTTTCTTTACTGAAAAGACACCATATTCACCTAATAGTCCATACAGTGCTAGTAAGGCTAGCTCAGACATGTTGGTGAGAAGTTATTATCATACCTTTGGTTTAAACGTGGTTACAACGAATTGTTCTAATAATTACGGACCTATGCAACACGATGAAAAACTAATACCTACTATTATTCGGAATGCACTAATGAATAAGGCAATACCAATTTATGGTGAAGGTAAAAACGTTCGAGATTGGTTATATGTAGAGGACCATTGTCAGGCAATTGATAAGGCGTTTCATCATGGCAAATCAGGAGAAACATATTTAATTGGTGGAAATAATGAAAAATCAAATATTGAAATTGCACATATTATTTGTGAGTATCTTGACGAATTACATCCTGGAAATAAGAGCTACAAAAATCTAATAAGCTATGTTACTGATCGACCAGGACATGATTTGAGATATGCAATCGATGCATCGAAGTCAAGAAAAGAATTATATTTCACACCTAATGAAACGTTTGAAACAGGTATTTTAAAGACAATAAATTGGTATTTAAAGAAATATAAAAGTAAAGGGTGAACGTATGAAAAAAAACTTATTGAGTTTTTCTATTATTGGTGATGAACGTGGCAATCTTGTTTCACTTGAGGAATTAAAGAATGTACCCTTTGCTATTAAAAGAATTTATTACCTTTACGATTTGCAAAGGAATTTCCCCCGAGGATTTCATGCTCATAAAAATTTGCAGCAAGTTCTAATTTGTATAAAAGGCTCATGTAATGTCCTTCTTGATAATGGACAAGAGAGACAATCCTACCATTTAGATCAACCTCATTTTAGTCTTTTTATAGATCGTATGATTTGGCACGAAATGCATGACTTCTCGGATGAATGTGTATTAGTGGTTATAGCAAGTGATTACTACGATGAAAATGATTATATAAGAAAGTATTCTGATTTTATGAATTGCCAGATTCAAAAAGTAATTTCATTTGAGAAGGAAGTGTGACATGAAGAAAAAATTAATTATCTGCGGAGCTGGAAAAACAGCTGAATTGGCCCATTATTACTTTACCAATGATTCTCAATATGAAGTAGTTGCTTTTACTGTTGATTCGATATATCTAGATTCAGATACATTTTGTGGACTCCCACTTTACCAATTCGAAGACATAGAGACTAGATTCCCTGTGAAAGATGTTTATTTTTTTGCAGCTATAGCTAATAGCCAAATGAATAAAGTAAGAGAAAATAAAATAAAAGAAGCAAAGAGAAAAGGTTATAGCCTCGCAAGTTACATTAGTAGCAAAGCAACATTATTTGGAAATGTAAAGCTAGGTGAACATTGTTTTATCCTTGAGAATAATACTATACAGCCCTTTGTGGAAATAGGTGATAACAATATTCTCTGGAGTGGTAATCATATTGGACATCATTCAAAGATTGGTCATAATAATTTCATTACTTCCCATGTTGTAGTTAGTGGAAATACAGTTATTGGAAATAACTGCTTTATAGGTGTTAACTCAACACTTAGAGATAAAATAGAAATTGCAAATGAGTCTTTAATTGGAGCAGGTTCATTTATTACCAGAAGTACAGAGATAAAAGATGTTTATAAATCAAGATTTACTGAGAAATCAAATATCAATAGTGATCAAATAAAAGGAATGTAGTTAATGATAAATATTAGTAAAGATAACCATAACCTTTCAATTACTCAATATAATCTAGAAAATAAACAGGAATGGGACGATTTTGTTGATAAATCTAGGAATGGAACCTTTCTTCATAAAATTAATTATTTACATTATCATATCAATCGATTTAATGATTGTTCGTTAATAATAAAAAATTCGGATCAAATAGTGGCTCTTTTGCCTGGAAATATTGAAAAAGAAATATTTTACACTCATCAAGGACTTACATTTGGTGGACTGATTACTCGTAAAGAAACCAAAGCAGAGGATATATTAACCTATTTTAATCTCATTAATGAATACTTATTGATTGAAAAAAAAATATCTAAAGTCATATATAAAGCCATCCCGCATATATTTTCTAGTATTCCTGCACAAGAGGATGAATATGCTTTATTTAGACTAGGTGCAAGAATAATAAGTAGTGGATTAGCTTCTACTATTCGAATGGATAATAGACAACCATACAGTTCTTCAAGGAAAAATAATATAAAAAAAGCACTGAAGTACGATTTTGAGATAAAAATAGATTATTCCTATGATGAATTTTGGGTTATTTTAAACAACAACCTAATGAAATTTCATAATACAAGACCAGTTCATAATATTTCAGAGATTAAAAAATTAAAAAAAGATTTTGATAATAATATTAGACTTTATAGTGTTTATTTGAACAGTGAGTGTATAGCAGGTGTAATCATTTACATATTCGATAATGTTGCACATGCTCAATACACAGCTGCCAGTGAATATGGGAAAAAAATCTCTGCATTAGATTATTTATATGACCATTTGATCAACAGAATCTTTAAGGAAATTAATTATTTTAGTTTGGGAACCTCGGTGGAAAACAATGGATACTATCTAAATGAGGGTCTAATAAGTCAAAAACAAGGATTTGGTGGTAGAGGTGTTTTATACCAACAGTTTGAATACGAAGTGAAAAATACCATTATTAATAAAAAGGAGAATTTAACATGATTCCTTTTTTAGATCTAAAAGATATTAATGAACAATATTCAAATGAGCTAAAGATAGCAGCTGCAAGAGTAATAGATAGTGGTTGGTATATTCTTGGACAAGAAGTTAAAAAATTTGAACAAGCGTTTGCCGATTACTGCGGTGTAAAACATTGCATAGGTGTGAGTAATGGACTTGATGCATTGAAATTAATACTTAAAGCATACGGTTATGGACCAGGAGATGAAATTATTGTCCCTTCAAACACTTATATTGCATCAATTCTTGCGATATCTGAAGTAGGAGCAACACCAGTTTTAGTCGAACCAGATTCTCAAACATATAACATAAGTTCCTCAAAAATTGAAAAATCCATCACTTCAAATACAAAAGCAATTCTAGTTGTTCATCTATATGGAAAAATAGCTGAAATGGATGCAATACAAAAGATTGCTGATCGATTCAAATTAAAAGTAATAGAAGATGCTGCGCAGGCACATGGTGCTATATATGAAGGAAGAAAAACTGGGAATTTGGGTGATGCAGGAGGTTTTAGTTTTTATCCAGGAAAGAATCTCGGTGCTCTTGGAGATGCAGGAGCAGTGACAACAAATGATACTGATTTAGCTAATAAAATTTTGGCACTTAGAAATTATGGTTCTCATAAAAAATACGAGAATGTATATAAAGGATACAATCATAGATTAGATGAAATACAGGCAGCTTTTTTAAGAGTTAAATTAAAATATTTAGAAAAAGAAAATGAAGTAAGAAGAGAAATTGCTAAAGAGTATCTCTCTTCAATAAATAATCCATTAATTGCCTTACCTTCTGAAACAAAAAATACATTAGAAAATGTTTGGCATGTTTTTGTTATAAGAACAACTGAAAGGGACAGGCTCCAATCATATCTTTTTAACAATGGTATACAAACTATTATCCATTATCCGCTAGCTCCCCATCTACAAGCAGCATATTTAGATATGAACGATAAAGAGTTTCCAATATCGGAAATAATGCATAGAGAGGTTCTAAGTTTACCAATTTCTCCTGTGCAATCTAATCATGATACAAGAAAGATAATAGAGGTGGTTAATCATTTTAGATAAAAAAAGGGTACAATAGCATGAATTTCTTAAAAACTATATTTTTATCAGGAATTTCTACCATAATTAAAATTTTCTCATGGTTAATTATTAATAAAATAGTTGCAGTGTATATAGGACCTTCCGGTATTGCTTTAATAGGGCAGTTTCAAAATTTTTTAAATATCGTTATCACCTTTGGAAATGGAGCAATTAATACGGGTGTAACGAAGTATGTTGCTGAATATGGACAAGATGAGGAAAAGAAAAATAATGTAATCAGTGCTGCATTGATAATGGCTATTACATGTTCCCTTTTCGTGGGACTCATCACTTTTGTTGGGAGCTCATATTTTTCATTTTGGATATTCAAAACAGAAGAATACCATTCAATAATAAAACTTTTAGCGATTACTTTAATTTTAATCAGTTTAAATACTACCTTACTTGCTGTAATTAATGGCTTAAAAAAAATAAGGTTATTTATTGGAATAAATATTGCCAATAGTTTATTGTCCCTCATTATTACATCTTTTTTAACCGTAATATATGGGGTTTTTGGAGCTCTTTTGTCGCTAGTAATTGTACAATCAATTATATTTTTTATTACGGTTCCCATAGTTCTATGTAGAATTGATCTCAAAATTATTATTAATACAGCTATAGAAAATACACATTACCGTAAACTATTAGCGTTTTCATTAATGTCTTTAGTTTCTGTTAGTTCAGTATCAGTGACTCAAATTATTATAAGAAACCATGTCATAAATCATTTAACTATTGAACAGGCTGGCTATTGGCAATCTGTCTGGTTGATTTCTTCAATGTATCTAATGATTTTTTCAACGGCTTTTTCTATCTATTATCTTCCAAGGCTTTCAGAGTTGAAAGAACATGTAGAAATTAGAAAGGAAATATTGCACAGTTATAAAATAATTTTACCTCTTGTATTTCTCTCGTCATTTAGTATTTATTTGCTAAGGGATTTTATAATTGAAAACTTATTTACACTTGAATTTAGTGTAATGAGATCACTTTTTGCATTTCAACTAATTGGTGATTTTTTAAAAATGGCGAGTTTCAGCTTAGCTCTTTTAATGGTTTCCAAGGCACTAACAAAGACATTTATAATAACTGAAATAATCTTTTCACTATCATTTTATATATTAACAGTTGTCTTTGTGGAAATAAGTGGGTTAGAAGGTGTTACTCACGCCTATGCAATAAACTACTTTTTATACCTTTTGACCATGGTCATATTGTTTAAGCGTATTCTTTTCATTAAGAAAATAGAGGGAAATATTGAATGATAAGTAGTTTAAATGTCGACTACTAAAGAATTATCCAAAGGGATATTCATACCTTTTAAATTGTTATAATTCCTCACTACATTTTGATATTTTCAATTGAATGCCTTTAAGAAAAAATTATTAGATAATTTTGCTAGAAAGGATGAATTATTGTCTAAAATATTACTATTTGGTGAATTTAGTGGACTGCATACGAATTTAAAAGAAGGCCTCGAAGAACTTGGTCATAATGTTCTACTTGTTTCGTCTGGAGATGGAGAGAAAAATATAAAGAGAGATATAGATATTTCAGTAGAAGAAAGAAATCTTTCTAGAAAAATAAAGAAATATTATAGTAATAGAAAAACTTTAAAAAGCCTAACGAATTTTGATGTAGTGCAGTTCATAAACCCTTATATAAAGCCGAAAACAACATTATATAGTTATTTAAATATAATAAATAAAAATAAAAAGATTGTGTGTTTAGCATGTGGGGATGATATAAATGTAAGTAATTTTATTAAAAGTGGTGGTATGAGTAAATATTCACCTTTTGATGTAGAAATAGAAAATAATAAACCTCTTCCTTATGACTCATTTATTCATAAAACTGTACAAAAAAAGATATTAAGAAAAATGGATATAATAATTCCGACAGTTTTTGAATATGCAGAAGCATACAGACAAAGTGAGTTTATAAATAAAATTTCTAAAACAATTCCATTTCCAATTAATACAAATAAAATCAAATTTATTAACAATGAAATAAATGGGAAAATAATTATATATCATGCGAGTAATAGACCAATAACAAAAGGATCAAGCTATATTATTGAAGCTATGAAAATAATTGAAAAAAAATATCCTAATGATGTAGAAATTATTTCTGCAGCATATTTACCACTAAATGAATATCTAGAAACGATAAATAAAGCACATATTATTATTGATCAATGTAGATCATATTCATATGGGATGAATGCTTTATATTCCATGGCAAAAGGAAAAATTGTATTAAGTGGTAAAGAAGACGAATGTCTTAAAGAATTAGGGCTAAATAGTTCTCCAGTTATTAATATCACCCCTAATGTCATGCATATCGTCCAACAATTAGAAGCTTTAATTAGAAATAAGAATGGATTAGAAAATTTAGGACTTGAATCAAGAAAATTTGTAGAAAAACACCATAACCACATAGAAATTGCAAAAAAATATATTGAAACTTGGGAGATTTAATTGTGGAACAAGTATAAAACATTAAGTTTGAAGAAATGAATGTTACGGTTCCCACTCAATTTAATAAATCTCGAGTCTAATAATTATAGATGCTGAAGTCTTATTGCAATTAATGGGGGAAATTGATGATTCTTATTTATTTAATATTGGTTTTTGAGTCATTTATATTATTTGTTTTTAACAATTTTTTATTATTTTCAGAAAACCTTGAGTTAACTATTTTTATAATAATTTTAATAAATTCTTTTTTAATAATTTTTGTTATTGCAAACAACCTAAAATATGAAGAAAAAGATTTTTTTTTAATAATATTTATATCCTATTTAATAAGAGTAATATTCTTATTTATTGATATTTACGGTAGAGACTATTTTATTTTCCCCAATAGTGGTATCGATTCAGAAGTATTTCATTTTAAAGCCATAGAATTTGCCCATTTTAATAGTGATACTGCAGGGTACCCACTAATAATAGGCTATATTTATAAAATATTTGGTACAGAGAGACTAATTGCACAATATATTAATATAATATTCAGTATTACGGTAATGTTTTATTTAATTAAAATTCTGAATTTACTTCAAATAACTAATAAAGTTAAAAAGCTAATACTAATAATTGTAGCTTTTATTCCTAACTATATAATTATGTCTTCCATATTACTTAGGGAATCTTTATTAATATTATTTTTAACCATTTCCCTTTATCTATTTTTGAAATGGTGGAAATTTAATTCGATTTATTCATTAATGTGGTCTTTTTTCTTTGTATTACTTGCTTCATATCTTCATTCTGGAGCAATAGCTAATGGATTAGTTTATTTAATAATATTAATTTTTTATAGTCCAGAAAAACAAAGATTCAAAATGAATTTCCAGAATTTAATGTTTGGAATTTTAATGATTTCAATTTTTATTATAGTTAATTATTATTATAAAGATTTATTTTTTGGGTATTTTCAGGGAAAAGATTCGATAGAGAGTATCAATAAAAATGTAAAAAACTATTCTGAAGGTGAATCAGTATATATTGTAGGTGATGGACAAATAAAATCGATTAAGGATTTAATTATATATACACCTATACGGATGATATATTTTCTTACTTCCCCGCTACCTTTTCAATGGAGAGGTTTAAATGATGTCATAGCATTTTTATGTAGTTCCATGTTTTATTTAATGACTATAATTTGTAGCATAAGAGCCTATAAAATTGGAAATAGTAAAAACATTATTATTGTTTTCCTTATGTTAGCAACTATTAGTGCAATTATATATGGGTGGGGTGTCTCCAATGCAGGATCAGCACTAAGACATAGAGATAAGTTTATTATTAATTACGCTGTAATGTTAGCAATTTCCCTTGATTCAATATATCTTTATAGGTATAAATTAAAATTCTGTATTGAAAATATTAATAATAACTAGCCTGCCTACTACTATAAAGTAGCAGGTTTTTTTATTTGTTAAATTACTGTTGTATATCGTGTATTTGCGCTAGCCGCAAATGGTAATTTTTTTTATTTTGTAATGAACCTTTTCTCAAGTAAGAAGTCTAATATATATCAGTGGGTGAAATGAGGGGAAATTCTTGGGGGAAACGGAAATCGTTAAACG
>Ga0209013_10004505_pt1 | contig 12202 bp, 12 predicted proteins | sample Cruoilmetagenom2_FD_187291 | JGI IMG/M metagenome (GOLD analysis project Ga0209013, IMG submission 187291) | Oil polluted marine microbial communities from Coal Oil Point, Santa Barbara, California, USA - Sample 2 (SPAdes) (version 2) | ecosystem: Environmental > Aquatic > Marine > Oil seeps ...
TCTTTGATTATACGCTCTAATATCTAAAATCTGAGAGCTAGAATCGATTAACTCCATATTTTTGCAAGGGATATTTTTTATTGGAACATATCGTTTATATATACTGCTGATTAAAATCACGACAGCAATTATGATCAATAAAAGCATAATCAACACCACCAATCTGGATTCATTTACAAGACTCATATTATACCTATAGGGGTATACTGTCAATAGTTTGATCTGAATTTCCTTACACTTACTCTTGTAAACTAATACTTAGGATGAAGAAGAGGGGCTGTCCCAAAAGTCAATGACTTTTAGGTTTAGCCCTATTCTTAGAAAAAAGTCTCCAATTAATCCCCGTTAAAACAAAATAAAACTATGCCTTGCGGCTCCTTACTGTATCCTTAAAATTTCAACATGGCTTGTCGGAATTCCTTATAAAATAATTCCTTTTATATACTTACCAGAGTAATTGACCGAATCCAGGGAGGGCTTTTATTTCCAGGTTATATGAGCATTAGAAGCACACTGTAACTTATAATTCCGATACTAAATGCAACAAAGCTGCTTTCCCGTTCTTCTGGCAATTCTTCTTTCAATACATTTAAAATAATGCCTCCTGATATAAATGCAACAAGCAAAGAGATAATCAATTCATTTACTTCTTCCACTGCTCCAATTCCCCAGCCTAAAAGGATAGCAGCCGTTAAAAGCTGTCTTCCATGTTGATCGTATGATTCTCTGTGGGCTGATCGGAGACTATGATCATTGATAACGAAATGGACACCCATCGCTAAAAAGAAAAAGAACATCTCCCAAATGCTTGTATATTCTTCTCTAATTAGGAGATAGCCGATTACCATGTTATAAACAAAAAAGGATGAGATATGAAGCCAGAACACGCCCGCAGAAACCTTTTCTACTTCCTTAGATGACCGTTTTCTTTTTGATGTTTTTACAATATTCTCTAGCCCATAAAACACAACCAGACCAAACAAGGAAACAAGGAGAATATGGTTGTCCATATAGCCTAACAAACCTTCTTTCATTTCTTCAGAAATTTTATTTTGGTAATTGTGTAGTTCAGGAAGAAGATGAATAAACACATAAGCAACCGAAATACCACCGGAAATCGAAAGAAAACGGCTGCGTGGTTTCTCGGAAAGAAAGGTCATATTTTTAGAAAAAAAATGAATAAGCGCAAACCCTATCGCCAAACTTAGGCTCCACCAAAAAAACATAAAATCCCTCTTTTCTTATGAACTATTAAATCATATAAGCTGACTTATAATTGAACCTTACGTAAGAATAGATGCTAAAATTCTTAAACCTTTGTCAGTACCCATCTAGCTGTTTGCGACAAAAATTGTTCGTACTGCTTTCTCCCTTCAAGAAACAGGATGCAATTTTGGTGTTATCTTGTCTCCTTCTTCTATTTTTCTTCTATTATTGGTTGTTTCCCTTAAGATTGGCAGACAAACGTATAAGGCACCTATTGAGGAACAAGAAAATGCCTTCGCCTTCTAAGAACCTATATAATAATTTAGTCTCACGAAACTTCAGTATTTTGAACTCCATAGTTTTCCAATTATATCTTTCTTCCTTCTTAAAATTTAACCACTGGTTACTATGTGATCATTATTTTGAAAACTCACTCTTTTCTGTTTACCTAGCAATTTATATTGATTAAGATTGCACATAACAACAGAAGATCAACAACTTCATAGAGCAAAAACAAAATTGGGAGGAATTTAAGAATGTCAAAGTTTTCAAAGTTAATTATTCCAACAGCACTCGCACTTACTCTTACTGTTTCAACAACCGCTTTCGCTGATCCACAATCAACACCGAACGGACCGTATATCGAAAACGAGCAGAACATTTCTTTAGCAAGCTATTTATCCAATCCGGATTTGTATAAAAAGCTGGAGAAACTAGCTTCTTCATCAAAAGGCAAAATGAAGCTAGAAATTGCAGGCTATTCTAATCATTCATCGGATGGCTATCAAACCGAAGTAGATAAAGGGGAACCCCTATATGTGGTGAAATTCGGTGATGCCGATCCCGCTAAGAAAAAAGTTTTGATTACCACACAAATACATGGAAATGAACAAATCGGGACAGAAGCAGCAATCGATATTATCCAAAAGCTTTCTTCAGGAGGCAAGGAAGTCAACGATATCCTTGATAAGGTTTCCATCTGGATTATGCCTCGTATTAATCCAGAAGGATCTGATAATCTATATGAAGGCAAATGGTACCCAACACGCTATACCCATCAAACTTGGTTGCCTGAAAAACTCGGTCTTCCTGCAGATACAAAAGCTCCTTGGTACTATAATAGCGACGGAAGCGAACGTGCACAAAACAATAATGGACGAGTTGTTTACGGTATTCCGGGTTACGATCAGAACCGCGACTACAACCCTAACTTGGATTTCAGAATTACAGGTGAAAATGCAGATGCAGTCACTGCATTCTTGAATGACAATACGAAAAACAACAGTAACAACGGCGGGTTCAGTGTTACCGCGGAATCCCGTGTAGTGACTGATGTCTTCCAAGCCATGCAGCCAGATGTGTTTGTTGATATACATCATAGAGGATTCAATACTGTTTCCGACGAAGATAACCGTTCCGTTCCAATCCAAGTGGCTGCTGTTGTTGCAGACCCTTACGTTGATCCATTTACAGGTCAGAGATATGAAGTGGATGAAGATGTATTAAAACTCGGAAAACAAATAAACGCCCTTTCCAGTGAAGCACTTCAGAGAGGATTCTCTCATTTTGGGGCCACCCAAAAATATCCTGACGTGAACCTGCCTGGTACAGCATTAGGTGCCTTTGCTTTGAATGATGCTGCCATTATGCTAATGGAGTTAAAAGGACAAAGCCAGACGCTTGGACAAAAGCAAGCCGGTATGTTGAAAGAAACCATTAAAGTCCCATTGTATGAAGTTTTCTCAGCACTCGCTGATGGCTCCATCCACGAAGTGGACACGGCTATCTACGATGCTATCCCAGAATCCACTAATCGAATTGAGGATCCATCGACCAGAGAAACCGAAAAAGAATTTTGATTCTCATTCTTAGCACCACAAAAACAAGACCAATCCTCAGAAAGGATTGGTCTTGTTTTTGTGTATTTATTGTACTTAATATCTTGGAGTACCTGTGTTAGTATCAAATTCGTTATTAACAAATGAATCCACTTTTCTTGCACTCGGATCCAACAATACAAGCAGCTTTCCTTCTTTAACATCACGCTCGTATTGATTTGCCTCATCTTCCGGAATTCCCATGCCAATTAATGCTCCGGCAAGTCCGCCTGTACCTGCACCGACTACAGCACCGGTTAACATAGCGGCAATAGGACCTGCTGCTAAAATCGGCCCAATTCCCGGAATTGCAAGAGCTCCTACACCTGCCAATAATCCTGTCGCACCACCAAGAATCCCTCCAGTTGCAGCGCCAGCAGCAAGGCCTTCCTCAGTTTTGGTGCCTGTTTCGGCGTTGACAGCATCTACTTCATCCCTGTCTTTTGCAACAATTGATATATCATTCCGGTCATAACCTTGGGCTTTTAAGTCCTCAACCGCCCGAACAGCATCATCACCATTGTCATAAACTCCAATTACACGTTTATCCATACTAACATCCTCCTATTCGAATAGTTTTGAATACACTATACTCTTACCCGAAATAGGGGACGGTTGAAACCAACTGTATCTATTCTTTTAAGGCTCATCTTACTAAGAAGCTAGGGAGGTTCTCTCTACTTCTTATTTATAATGATCTAAAATAAACTTCATAAAAAACGCCAACCCTTTGTATAGGTTGACGTTTATTTTCATTTGGAAATTCAAGTTCCCCCATTTTTTTCTTCCTGAGGTTTTTTATCGCTCAATTGTTGTGAACGAATTTGAAATCGTCTTTTCGAATGTCACGTTCATACTACCCATTCTCCTTACCTAATAGGGAACGGCCATGACTTATTTCAATAACCTTGGGAAATGTAATCGTTTTAGGCAAGTAGTAAGACGCAACACTAGCAATAATAGAAATAAAAGCTGCTAGTCCAAAGGCTACTACATGGGTTCCAAACGTCTCATATCCCCATCCACCTATAAATGAACCAAATGCTCCTCCTATTTGATGTCCGAAAAAAGCCCATCCATTTAAGATCGCAAGCAAACGAACGCCATATAAATCGCTAAGTATTGCTGAGGTCATAGCGATCGACCCCGCCCATACCAATCCTCCGGTAGCTGCCACGAAATAGAGTTGCCATGGCGTTGCCACGAAAACTAAACCAAGAATCCCTATACCACGAACAAAATAGACCCAGAAGAGAATGTTTTTTCGGGGATAGCGATCTGCAATCGATCCCAAGAACAAAGTACTGAAAATTGCTACAACCCCAATCATCCCAAAGCCATATGAGGCAGTCATGGGTTCAAAATGATGATCCATTAACATCGGGACTCCGTGGGAACCCATGAGATTCATGCCAAAACCGCAGGCAAACATTCCGATGACGATTTGCCAGTAAGCACGTGTCCTTACTGCCTCTTTCCATGTAATGTCAGGTTGGATGTCCTGTCTAATTTTACCTCCACGAACTGTTGCGTTATCCGCCCCCTCTGGTACGTCTTCACGCATGACAAATATTGCGGAGGGAAGCACGATACAAATGAACATTCCTGCAAATATCAGAAGCGTCTGCTGCCATCCGACCATTTGAATTAACAGGGTTTCAATCGGTGTCATAACTGCCATTCCTGCCATCCCACCTGTGGACAGATAAAAAAGCACCCTTCCCCTTTGTTGAACAAACCACTTACTGATGATTGGTGCCAAAGTGATATTGCTTAAGAACGCAAGACCTAGTGATAGTAAGATACCGAAGGAAAGGAGAAATGAAACCAACCCGTCTGAGTTTACCGTCCATACTATCGATGCACAAACAGTAATCAGGCCGGTTAACAAGACGAAACGCGTACTGAAACGTCTTAAAAGAAACCCAGCGAAAGGCATTCCCAATCCATAAACAATCATCCCAATTGCTATAATTAGAGAAAACTCTGTTCTAGACAGGGCTAAATCTAACATTATGGGTGTAATAAACGGTCCAATCCCCATCCGTAATCCCATGGTCAGTAAGACAATCATGGATGCCGAGGCAACTATGTACCACCCATAATATGGACGCCCTCCATTATTAATCATCGTGTTACCTCCTTATCGGTAAGCAGAGGGACGGTTCTCATACCTCTTTTGTTAGTGAAACTCGTATGAATGATTCCTATCATGTAGCTTCAGATAGCTAGGAGTGGAAATGGATTGAGGTTTTTTATTTGGGCTTGTGTCCATATCTATTGTTTCTTTACCCAATGGATCCATCTAAATTAGGTAGTATACTATCCTTATTGTTTGCAATGTGAAATTATGTATTAATCAATAAGTGGGTTATTGGTTGTCAGCGTTTACATACTTATCTCATAGGGAAGAAAAAAGCACGAGAACCGTCCCCACGCTTACTCCAAAGTAGTCGGTAAAAATAGTATACTATAGGTAGTTAAATCAGTTGTATTATTTATGGGAAAATTCAGAACATGACGTTTCCGGCGTATATTTCCTATACCTAGATGGCATGCGAACAACGTAATGTCGCATTGGAATGGATACTGACAATGATATACATCACGAGATGTACAATAGCCCCTCCTATCAGTCTTACAGCTGATTGAAGGGGCTATTTTCTTAATTCAGTTGTCGTGATGTAAACGCCACCTGGAAACAGGCGGCTGCTTTTTTGTTGCAATTAATCTTCTTTATCCATACTGCGGTTAGTCTTTTTCAACCTATCGTCCTGCTCTTTCGTGAAATCAGGTTCCTCACCAAATTCTGTCCTTAAATTAGGATTGGAGAAACGTGAAGATTGGTCGGTAGCCGTAGCGTTCGCTTCATCATTCCTAAATAATAGACCGAGGCACACCAGGGCACTTAACCCAACAAGACTATAAACCAACCTAGACAACAATTCATCTTGACCACCGAATAACGTTGCAACTAAATCAAATTGAAAAAATCCAATCAAGCCCCAGTTAATTCCACCGATAATAACTAGTGCTAGTGCGATCCGTGAAAGTGCACTCATACATTGACTCCTCCTCAATTACTACTTAATCGAATCTGTAATTACCGAAAGCAGATTGTACCGGAACTCATCCCAACAGCCGTTCCAACACTGCATAGCGCCACAACACTAAACATGCCTACTCGATAACTGCCAATGATTCGTACTTATTTTCTGCCAAAATGGCTTTTCAATACATTTTCAAATGTATTATTTGGAGAAGTGGTAATTTTCATTTGAATTAAAGTCTAGAATAAGCGCAAAGCCCCAGTTCCCCCAGGTCTTTACGCTTATTTGTTTGCTCAAGTAAAATACTCCAACTTCGCATTCGGAAAGTACTTTTCCATATAACCGTATAGATGAGGTACTGATCCGACATTAATCAGTAAATTTTTAATTTGTTCTTTCCTTGGGTTCGGTGCAATTATGACTATTCCGTGCTATTTAAGTCCAGTCGCATACAGAAATTAGCCCTTAAAATGGTCACAATACTGAGTTTAACGATTGTACGTTTTATACAACTTTTACCGGGTAACGTATAAATTAGAGCTTTATTTTTTAATGATTTCAATAGAAAAGGAGAGGTTTTTATGAATAAGTATGTCAATTTCGGAGTAATGATTGTTACTTCTACTATTACCATGTATGTACTTATGTACCTTAATATCTTCCAATTAGATCATGTGTTTTTCAGTGAAACACGACTTTATATGGCCTTTATTATGGGCTCTGTTATGGCTGTATTAATGTTGCTTTTTATGCGTCACATGTATACGAATAAACGATTGAATGTGATTATCCTCGCTAGTAGTGCAATCGTTTTTGCTAGTTCACTTGGGCTGGTCCGTAGTCAAACAACAGTCGAAGATACTTCTTGGATGAAAGCAATGATTCCTCATCACTCCATTGCAATCCTGACAAGTGAGCGTGCAAATTTGTCAGACCCTCGTGTACAAGAACTTGCAGATAGTATAATTAAGGCACAGCGTAAGGAGATAAAAGAAATGAAAAAACTTATAAAAGAACTGGAAGAAGAGCAATAATAGATGATTTAATTGCTTTATTCCGCTTTTAAGTACGATGAAAGGTTCGACGTTACTATTTAGTAACTCCGAACCTTTACATTAATTAAACATAGTTCAAACTTTTTGTTGAAAACATCTCAAGACCCTACAAACGGATGGTTGTTGGATTCTGTTTCAAAGTTATACCCCCACTAATTCCCTTTCTTCTTGTACAGGTAAACTTTGTTGAGCTTGTTGACGATGAATTCCAAGTAAATCACAAGGACGGCCAATTACTTCTATATATCCCTCTTTCAATTTAACGATGCGGTCTGCTAATGCATGGGCATCGTTTTCATCATGTGTGACAAAAATGGATGTGATATTCGCTTTTTTGAGAATTCCACGCAAATCTTTACGAATTTTGACTTGTAGTTCCGCATCCAAATTACTAAATGGCTCATCCAACAATATTAAGTGCGGATTTGGAGCAATCGCTCTCGCAATTGCAACACGTTGTTGTTGCCCCCCACTAAGTTGATGAGGATAGCGTTTTTCATAATCTTGAAGTTCGACTAGTTCCAGAACTTCTTGTAGACGTTTTTTCTTTTCAGTTTTTTTCAATTGGAATAATCCGAATAGAATATTTTCACCAACGGTCATATGTGGGAACAACGCATAGTCTTGAAATACCATGCCAATACCGCGCTTCTCTGGCTGTAAAAATGTTTTCCCATCAAAAACAACTTCCCCTTGAATCGTCAAGGAACCTTCAGTTGGTTTTTCAAGTCCAGCAAGGAGACGTAGTATCGTGCTTTTCCCACTACCACTTCTGCCCAGTATGGAAATCACTTCCCCTTTTTCAATGGTCATTGAAAATTGATTAAGTGCTGCTCGATCTGTATTTGGATATGAGAAACAAACATTCTGAATGGAAATAAACATCTCAATCAGGCTCCTTTTCGAGAAACTTATAAAAAACAACAATAGCAAGGGCACTAATACAGACAATCAATAACGAAGCTTGAGAAGCTTCCATGATCTTTTCATCACTAGCATATTGGAATGCTTTCGTTGAAAGCGTATCAAAATTAAATGGACGTAAAATTAAAGTTAAAGGGATTTCTTTTAAAACATCAATAAAAACTAAAATAAATCCGCTTATAATTGCACCTTTCAACATCGGTACATCCACTTTAATAAACGTTTTGGTCAGACCGACGCCAAGCAGTCTTGATGCGTCCCTGAAGTCCGTACCTATTTTATCGTATCCAGATTCAATGGAATTAAAACCAATTGCAAAGAACCGGATAATGTAGGCAGATATTAACATCATCAAACTCACACTCAATACAAGTGTTGTATCAACACCTATCATTCGATACAGCGGTTCTAAAAAACGATCCAAGGCAATAAAGGCTGTAACAACAGCTACGGCGATTACCGCACCTGGGATAGAATAACCGAGAATTGTTAATTTAGGCAACAGTTTCGCGATTTTCCCATACACCAAGCGACTGAAATTGCCAACAATTAAAGCGAAAACAATGATCGCTGTTGCAGTGATTCCAGCAACGGTTACCGAATTTTTTACGTATGTAAGAAATTCACCCATGGGAATCGTGCCAAACGTTAGAATCATCCAATCGATTAATTGAGCAATTGGAATGAAGAAACCTAAGGATATAATAAATAATCCATAACCAGTTGCTATGAAAGCTTTCCAACCTTTTAACTGTATGAGAGGCAAGGGTCGTACTTTGGTTGTGGAATAACTGTATTGACGTCTTCCACGTAATAATTTTTCAATCATTAGAATCAAGATGACAAACCCCATTAGAGATGCCGCAAGTTTAATTGATGATTCAATATCACCTAAACCAAACCAAGTCTGAAATATCGCTGTCGTAAATGTTTGAATTCCGAAGTATTTCACGACACCATAATCATTCAACACTTCCAGCACAACTAAACTTGCGCCACCAATAATGGAAACCCTGGATATTGGAATCACGACTTGGAAAAAAATATGCCATGGCCCTTTGCCGAGCATACGGGCACTTTCGATTAAAGATGCGGATTGCTGAGATAAGAAAATCCGTGTAATTGTGTATACATATGGATATAAAAATATCGAATAAATGAAAATTGCACCAGGCAAATTCATAATATCGAAATACGCAGGATTCAGATCCATGCCACCTCTATCCCGTAGTGTTGTTTGAATGACTCCGGTGAAATTGACAATGCCATGGTACGTGTACGCGCCGATAAACGGTGGTATGGATAGTGGCAGGATAAGTGCCCATTTTAAAAATCGACGTAAAGGAAATTGGTATTGGGCAATGAGCCATGCCAAGCTTAGGCCAATTAAAATGGTCAAGATAGCTGTTGCACCAATGAGGATTAGTGACGTTTTAATAAAAGACCCCAGAACATATTCTTTCATATGTGCCCAGTTTTCATTGGATGGTGAAAAAATACTCGTTACAATCGTTAAGTGCGGCAAAAACAAAAGAATCATAATGATTGCTGCAGTTACCGTCCACACATTTACATTTGCCAGTCTTCTTTGCACGTTCCAAACACCTCACATCTCATCACAAGAAATCCCTTGTTACGGTTTTTCGTAACAAGGGCATTGAATTTATTATTTCCAGCCTACTTCATTAAAAATTAAAATTGATTTTGCATTGTTGTCACCAAGAACTGATAGTGAAATATCTTGCTCTTTGAATTCGCCCCATGATTTGAGTATTTCAGTTGCTTCAACAGACTCATTCACTGGGTATTCATAGTTTGCTTCAGCAAATGTGCCTTGAGCTTCAGGAGCCGATAAGAACTCAAGTAATTTAATCGCATTGTCTTTGTTTTTTGCTGTTTTCACTACACCAGCACCACTTACGTTAACATGTGTACCTGATGTGTTTTGATTAGGGAAGAAAATGCCTAGACCTTCCGCCACTTTAACTTCTTCTGGATCTTCAGAGTTGAGCATTTGTCCGAAATAGTAAGTGTTCATAATTGCGACATCGCCAATACCAGCAGCGATTGCTTTCGCTTGGTCACGGTCGCCACCTTCAGGATCACGAGCAAAGTTTGCTACTAGACCAGCTGCCCACTCTTTCGCTTTTTCTTCACCGTTAATTTCAATGAAAGAAGCTAACAAAGATTGATTATAAACGTTTTCCGAGCCACGAATCAAGACACGGCCTTTCCATTCATCCTCTGTCAATGCTTCATATGTTGATAATTCTTCAGGTTTTACTTTTTCTTTGTTATAGACTATTACTCGTGCACGTTTTGTCAGGCCGTACCACATTTGATCTTTATCCTGGAAGTTAGCCGGTACTTGCTCATCCAATACATCACTGGAAACAGCTTGCAATAAGCCATCATCTTTTGCACGGAATAACCGTCCTGCGTCAGCAGTTAAAAATAAATCCGCTTTAGTTGCATCACCTTCACGTTTGATTCGCTCAAGTAATTCATCAGCCTCTCCTTTTATTACATTAACTTTGATGCCAGTTTTTTCTTCGAATTTGGCGTAAAGTTCATCGTCTACATCGTAATGGCGAGCTGTATATAGATTTACTTCATTACTTTCTTTTGTTTCTTTCGTATCTTCAGTTGCAGCGTTTTTGGAAGTTGTTTCATTTCCACATGCCGATAATACAACTAGAGTAAAAGCTAAAATTAGAAATAATACTTTTTTCACTGGATATCTCTCCCTTTGATCTGTAATGATAATGAATCTAAATGAAAACGATTCTCAATATCAATTATAATTGTGTATCACTCAAAGTCAACAATAAATTTCCGTGTGTTATCTATGTCCCAACTTCAGTGATGAGTTGAAACAAAATTCCTGCGATTTCTTTGCTGAATGGCACGTACCCCATCTCGTCTAATATCAAGAGTTGAATATCATCAAATTTCTTCAGAAATGCGCTCAGTTTTCCGCTTCGGTACGCGGTTTCCAATTAAACCTTCTCCCTGTAATAGTTTTTTGTACAGGTACCTGTTTTCAAATAGAGGTAAAACGCAAAAAAACCTCCTTTTTCATATCGCCTTTGTTTGTTTGTGAACGCTACACAATAAAACGATTCATGAATATGCTAGGTAATGATGTAAATTAATGCTCGATCATGAAAAGAGGAATATTATGATTCAACTATCGGGGTTGCCCTTTCCACAAAGTGACATGTGGCCGTCTGGGAGCATTGAAAGCTTGATATATCAACGGATGAATGAAGATACAGCAGTTTACTCGTATGAGTTCATCGGTGAATTATTGTTTGAAGTTAATTTACGAAAAAATATTATTCTAAGTGCAAAAGTCATGAATCAAAGCCAGGTAAGGTTTGAAAGTTTTGCAAATTCCCGTTGTAATCCACAATACTGGCAATTGACTAGTAATGGCGGATTCCTGCTGCGGCATGGTGTAAGACCATCGGACGCGATTCAGGATATCTACAGGAACAGTTCACAATATGCATTTGAATGTGCCACAGCAATGGTCATTATCTATTACCATGCGGTCCTGAATTCGATGGGAAAAGCCTTATTTAATCAAACTTTTCAAAACATCTATTTATACGGCTGGCATGCTGATTCTGACCTCGGAATAAAACCAACTTATTTAACCAACTTTCTGCCTGGCGATGTCATCTATTTTAAAAATCCGGATTTCCATCCACAAACTCCTTTTTGGAGAGGAGAAAATGCTGTTGTTCTTGGAGATGGTACGTATTTTGGTCATGGGTTAGGAATAATGACGGTTGAACAAATCATTCAAGACCTGAATCAACACAGATTTCCTGGGGCGAATCGATCAGCCTATCTGACAAATATAGTTGGAAGACCAGCCTTTAATCATTTGGCGAGACTTTCGATGTCGCGTCCAGGTTATTCGATACCTAAATACCAACATGTCTTCCATCATAATGAAAGTTCGGTCCCAATTGATCGTTATGTCTGGTAATTCTATCGCATCGTCCGCTAAAACAAACCGTGAAACACAATAGTAATCCTCGCATTTCCCCCATGTCTTTGATATTTCAAGACGCCAGTA
>Ga0209013_10004506_pt1 | contig 12202 bp, 8 predicted proteins | sample Cruoilmetagenom2_FD_187291 | JGI IMG/M metagenome (GOLD analysis project Ga0209013, IMG submission 187291) | Oil polluted marine microbial communities from Coal Oil Point, Santa Barbara, California, USA - Sample 2 (SPAdes) (version 2) | ecosystem: Environmental > Aquatic > Marine > Oil seeps ...
TGATATTCGCATCACTTCCGCCACCACTTGTCCCTAGGTTTGGTGTACGACCAATATTTTCCACAGCTTGTATCGCTACTTTGGTCACATGCTCTTCAGGACCAAAACGGAAACCAGGGTACATCAATTGAACTTCCACATTTGCTTGTCCGCCCATTTCCGCAGCCGTATCTTCAAATACAGACTTCATATGTTCGGTTTGTTTTTCTAATTTATCTGGAACAATTGAACGTGCTTCCGCAAGAATGTTCACTTCATCGCATACAATATTAGTAGCCTGTCCACCTTCAAAGCGACCAATATTTGCTGTCGTTTCAGAATCTAGACGTCCAAGATTCATTTTTGAAATCGATTTAGCCGCAATGTTTATAGCAGAAATCCCTTTTTCAGGAGCTACACCAGCATGAGCGGTTTTGCCGAGAATCGTTGCGTTAATTTTGGCTTGGTATGGGGCAGCGGTTACAATACCACCAACTTTCCCATCCGAATCAACTGCAAACCCATATTTTGCGGTAATAAGTGATGCATCCAATTGCTTAGCACCTGCTAAACCACTCTCTTCACCGGCAGTAATGATGAACTGGATTTCACCATGCTCAATATTTTGTTCTTTCAGTTGTTTTGCCATTTCAAACAAGGCAGCAATCCCTGCTTTGTCATCGGCTCCTAAAATTGTCGTTCCATCTGAATAAATATAGCCATCTTCACGAAGTTCAGGTTTGATCCCTACACCAGGCACTACCGTATCCATATGACAAGTGAAATAAATTGGATCGACATTTGATTTATTTCCCGGTAATGTTGCAATTAAATTTCCCGCACCATGACCGCTTCTTGCTGCAGAATCATCTTCATACACATCAAAACCTAATGCTTTTAGTTTACCCGTTAAGATTGGGGCAATAACTTCCTCATGTTTTGTTTCAGAATCAATTTGTACAAGCTCGAAAAATTCATCAATTAAACGTTGGTTAGTCAAGTGAAAAACTCCTTTATAATGGGATGTTTCCATGTTTTTTAGTAGGTCTTGTCTCTTTCTTATTACGCATCATATCAAGGGCTTGAATGAGCTTGATGCGTGTTTCACGAGGGTCAATGACGTCGTCCACCATTCCACGTGCAGCTGCTACATAGGGGTTCGCAAACTTTTCGCGATATTCCTCGATTTTTGTCGCGCGCGTTTGTTCAGGATTGTCGCTTTGCGCGATTTCCCGGGAAAAGATGACGTTTGCAGCACCTTGAGGACCCATAACTGCGATCTCTGCATTTGGCCATGAGAACACGAGGTCCGCACCAATTGATTTCGAGTTAAGTGCTACATAAGCTCCACCGTATGCTTTACGTAGTATGACCGTCATCTTCGGTACAGTTGCTTCGGAGTAAGCATACAGAATTTTGGCTCCGTGACGAATGATTCCCCCATGTTCTTGTTTGATACCTGGGAAGAATCCTGTAACATCCTCAAATGTAATAAGCGGAATATTGAACGAATCACAGAATCGAATGAATCGAGCTGCCTTATCAGAAGAATCGATATCAAGTCCGCCTGCCATTACTTTCGGCTGGTTACAAATTAAGCCGACTACCTCGCCTTTAATTCTAGCAAGTCCAATTACTACATTACGAGCGAATTCTTTTTGAACTTCCATAAATGACTCTTTGTCCACCACTTGATCAATCACTTTACGAATGTCATAAGGACGAATGGCATCATAAGGAACGACATCCGTTAATTCTGAACGATAATCATCTTGAAGATCCGCTTCTAAGCGAGGAGGTTTTTCTTCATTGTTTTGAGGCAAGAAACTTAATAAATCTCTTACTTGTTGTAATATTTCTTGTTCTGTTTCAGCACGGAAGTGAGCATTCCCACTGATTGCATTATGTACTTTCGATCCACCTAAATCTTCTGAAGATATTTTCTCACCAGTAACGGTTTCAATTACTTTTGGTCCGGTAATAAACATCTGACTCGTTTTATCGACCATAAAGACAAAATCGGTAATTGCAGGTGAATAGACTGCTCCACCGGCACATGGCCCCATGATTACAGAGATTTGAGGGATTACGCCTGAATAAATGGCATTTCGGTAGAAAATATGACCATAACCATCAAGAGAAACTACGCCTTCTTGAATACGTGCTCCACCCGAATCATTTAATCCAATAAAGGGAGCTCCATTTTTCGCAGCTAAATCCATGACATTGGCAATTTTCATCGCATGCATTTCTCCAAGCGCTCCACCAAATACCGTGAAATCTTGTGAGAATAGATAAATCGCACGACCATTTACTTTTCCGTATCCTGTCACGACGCCGTCACCAGGACCTTTTTGAGTATCCATACCGAAATCAACTGTACGATGTTCAACAAATGGGTTTAATTCTACAAATGTTCCACGGTCTACTAACAAGTCAATACGTTCTCGAGCCGTTAATTTACCTTTGGCATGTTGTTTTTCAATTCTTTCGTCTCCGCCACCGAGCTCTATTTCACGTTTACGATCGTATAAATCATTAATTTTCTCATATATATCCATGTTTTTTACCCCTTTATGCCGGACTTATCACATAATTCGTAGAGCACGCCATACGAAGACTTTGGATGTAAGAACGCAACTTGTGCACCACCCGCTCCAATTTTAGGCTGTTCATTCAATATGCGAATTCCTTTAGTACGCAGTTCATCCATGCGTTTTTCTATGCCTTCCACCCCAAAAGCTATGTGATGAATGCCTTCACCTTTTTTCTCAATAAAAGAATAGATTGCACTCTGTTCTGACAATGGTTCAAGTAATTCGAGTTTAACATTGCCTGCATCAATAAACGCAACTCTCACTGATTCACTAGCGACTTCTTCGATCTTCAACAACGTCAAGCCAAGTGTTTCTGTATAGTAAGGGATTGTTTCGTCTAAGTTTTTCACTGCAATGCCGATATGATCAACCTTATTCAAAATATCCACACCTTTCTGTTATCTCCATTCTCTATTGTACCGATTTCCATTTGAAAACTCTACCTCTTGAGAATTTTTTCAGTTTCTACTAAACTTAAGAATAGTTAGGTAAAGGAGTTGTATCTTATGCGTAATGCAGGTTTCCGTAAGTTTGTTGTTTATATGATGATTTTAATGATGGTATTATCAAGCGTTCTATTTGGATTAAGTTTGTTCTTTTAACAAAAAACAGCTACGAAGGAATGGTTATTCCTTCGTAGCTGTCTTTTTTTTCGTGTTAAAGCCAACAAATTTGCGTTTTATTCGTAAATATTGTTCCATTTCTTCGATAAATTGATACAATGCGGCCATCGCTAAAAACTTTTCATGGCTGGTCGGCAATGGCATGGCTGCAAACTCTTCTTTTACATCATCTAATTTTGAAATAAATTGATGTGCAGTATTCCCAGAATGAACATGGTTTGCTAAATCTTCCACAAAGTCCGCTACCAAATGGGAATGAGACGTGATCACAGGCAAAGCAGTAATTTTAGGGAGCACTCTTTCAATTATTTCGAACTGTTGTTCGCGCATCTCGAAATAAACGTAATGGAGATTTTGTCTCCGATTTAAATGATTCTCTACGTCGTTGTATGCAAGTGCTTTCCCTTTTTCAATTACTTCTGAAACTTGGACGATTTCTTTCCCATTCCAAGAGCTTTCTCCATCACGCAAATATAAGGCAATTTCATGGAATATTTTCGAATATAAAGTCTCGAGTTCCAAGCGATATTTCTTTAAATCTTTGCCGATATCTGGCATGTACATATTTACGATTAATGCAACTCCAAAACCCACAGCCATTAATTGAGCTTCATTCCAAAGTAATGACCATGAAAAGTTTTTCGAATCAAATAAGTGCAATAGGATTACCACACTTGAAACAAAACCATCTTGAAATCTAAATGATACAAGTGTTGGGATAAAAAGGATTAATATAAGTCCAAAAACAAGTGGATGATAGGCAATTCCTTCAAAAAACACAAAGGCAAATCCAACACCGATAATACTTGCGATTATTCGTGAATATACGGCTCTAACCGATTTTCTCTTCGTGGGCTGGATACATAATACCGTCAAAATAAAGGCAGAGCTATAATAATCCAAGTTTAAAAACATCGCAATTAGCATCGCAATACTCGCACCTACAGCCGTTTTCATTGTGCGATATCCAATGCGATATCGTCTCAGATTCATTCTTCCACCAACCTTCTAATTAAAAAGGAGCACTGTAACAGTGCCCCCTTCATCCATTCTTATAGTTCTTCGCAGTGTTCTTCAAATAGGGCTTGGATATGTGTAATAACTGACATTGGATCATGACCTTCAATTTCATGTCGACCAACTTCAGCAATTGCTTGTCCATCTTTCATTAAAACGAAAGAAGGCGAAGATGGTAAATGGTCATCTCCAAAAATCATTCGTGCCTGTGCTGTCGCTTCTTTATCTTGTCCTGCAAATACCGTTAGTAAGTGATCTGGACGTTTATCGTAATGAACAGCATTAGCAGCTGCAGGACGAGCAATACCACCTGCACAACCACATACTGAGTTAATCATCACAAGAGAAGTACCTTTACGCGCCAATGCTTGTTCCACTTCTTCAGGAGATGTTAACTGCTCATAACCACTAGCTTCCATTTCACTACGTGCTTGTCGTACTATATCGTTCATTAATAAGTTAAAATCCATGTTCATTTTCATTACCCCTCTCAAACTTCACTATTAATAATAGCAAGTCGCTTCTAGACACGCAAACTCTATGAATCATCGATGTGAAAATAAATTTTCAATTGCTTGGGAAACAGTTACCTTGCCATCTAATATTTCATGTTCAAATTGCTTTACTTGTGTTTTCCGTTCAGCTTTCCCATAAAATTCATCAATTAAGCGATCTGAAATCATCGTATGGAACCAATCTTTTGTTTGTGACTGTCGACGATTGTCAAAAGTACCCGTTTTTATTAAAGTTTCTCTAAACATCCGAATAACATCCCATACTTCATGTATCCCAATGTTTTCAATTGATGATACGGGCATCGCTTTTGTGGTCCATCCTTTGCTAGCTGGCTGCAAAAAATGTAGAATTTGCATATATTCAGCTGCTGTTTTCTTAGCCATTTTCGCATTATCACCATCGGCTTTATGAACGACTAATAAATCAGCTAACTCCATAATGCCTTTTTTCATGCCTTGCAGTTCATCACCAGCCCCAGTAAGCACCAATAACATAAAGAAATCGACCATCCCTCTTACAATGGTCTCACTCTGACCAACGCCTACCGTTTCAATCAAAACCACATCATACCCAGCAGCTTCGCATAATAACATGGTCTCTCGTGTTTTCTTGTGAACACCACCCAGTGTCCCTGCTGTTGGAGATGGGCGAATGAAGGCATTTGGGTGTTTCACTAGTTCTTCCATTCTAGTTTTATCACCTAAAATACTGCCACCCGATATGCTTGAACTCGGATCAATCGCAAGAACAGCAACTTTATATCCATGTTCACATAAATATTTCCCAAAGGTTTCGATAAACGTGCTTTTCCCAGCCCCAGGAACACCTGTAATGCCGATTCGAATACTGTTCCCAGTATATGAAAGCAGTTCTTGCAATAAACGTTGGCCAGCTTTTTTATCATCTGCTACAGTACTTTCTAACAAGGTGATGGCTTTTGCCAAATGGAGTCTTGAACCCTGACGAATTTCACGTGAAAAGTCATCAACAGAAATTTCTTTTTTGTGTTGTCTACGAAATTGCTTTCGAGTCGTTTGTCCCATGCCGTCATGGGTAGACTTTAGTCCGCCCATCACATGCATCGCACTTTTCTGTTGGTTCTCTTGACTATCCATTATTCAGTCACTTCCTCATAGCCGAGACGTCGGTAAATTTCTTCAATTACTTTTGCAGCCGCCACAGGAATCACTGTTCCTGGTCCAAAAATAGCCGAAGCCCCGTTTTCGCGTAAAAAGGCATAATCTTGAGCCGGTATTACTCCTCCTACGACAATGAGAATGTCTTCCCTGCCAATCTTTTTCAATTCGCTCCGCAATTCGGGAACCAACGTCATATGTCCCGCGGCTAACGAACTAACACCTATTACATGAACATCATTTTCAGCAGCTTGTCTTGCTGTTTCCTCAGGTGTTTGGAATAAAGGACCAATATCCACATCAAACCCTAAATCAGCAAAAGCAGTAGCAATAACTTTAGCCCCTCGATCATGGCCATCCTGACCCATTTTAGCAATTAGAATTCGAGGACGGCGGCCTTCATTTTCTTTAAAGTCTTCCGTCATATCTTTTACTGTTTGAATTTCTTCTTCATTTGAGAAGTTTGTACTATATACGCCACTCACTGAACGAATCACCGCTTTATGTCGACCAGATACTTTTTCAATCGCGTCAGATATTTCTCCCAAGGTAGCACGAGCTCTTGCTGCTTGTACTGCACAGGCTAATAAGTTTTCTTCCCCTGTATCTGCCGCTTTTGTTAGAGCGGATAATGCAAGTTGCACATCTGATTCAATGCGCATTTCTTTCATTTTATCGATGCGTTCAATTTGTTTTAGACGCACAACAGTATTATCAATATTCAAGATATCGATTGGCTCTTCCTCTTGAAGTCGGAATTTATTTACACCGATAATAATTTCTTTACCAGAATCGATTTGTGCTTGTTTTTTAGCTGCTGCTTCTTCAATTTTCATCTTTGGAAGACCAGTTTCAATCGCTTTCGCCATTCCACCAAGTTCTTCAATTTCCTCAATTAAAACCCATGCTTTTTTCATTAATTCATCTGTTAATTTCTCAACTGCATATGAACCGCCCCATGGGTCAATAACTTTAGTCATCATGGTTTCTTCTTGAAGGAACAATTGTGTATTACGCGCAATACGAGCTGAGAAATCCGTAGGAAGCGCAATCGCTTCATCTAGTGCGTTTGTGTGTAGAGATTGCGTATGACCCATGGTGGCTGCATTTGCCTCTATTAGTGTTCGCGTGACATTATTGAACGGATCTTGTTCCGTCAAACTCCAACCTGATGTTTGAGAATGCGTACGCAGTGCTAATGATTTCGGGTTTTTCGGGTCGAATGTTTGCATCATCTGTGCCCAAATTCGACGAGCTGCTCTCATTTTCGCCACTTCCATGAAGTAGTTCATTCCAATTGCCCAGAAAAACGATAGACGCGGAGCAAATGAATCGATATCAATGCCCGCTTTTAAACCTGTGCGCACGTACTCAAGACCGTCTGCGAGCGTATATGCAAGTTCTATATCCGCTGTCGCTCCAGCTTCTTGCATATGGTAGCCCGAGATTGAAATGGAGTTGAATTTCGGCATATGATTCGACGTGTACTCGAAAATGTCAGCAATAATTTTCATCGACATATTAGGTGGGTAAATATATGTGTTACGTACCATGTATTCTTTTAAAATATCATTTTGAATCGTTCCTGCTAGCTTCTCCGGTGATACGCCCTGTTCTTCAGCTGTCACTATATAAAACGCTAATATTGGCAATACTGCACCATTCATCGTCATAGAAACGGACATTTGATCGAGCGGAATCCCGTCAAATAAGATTTTCATATCTTCAACTGAATCAATCGCTACTCCTGCTTTTCCAACATCACCGGTAACGCGAGTATGATTGGAGTCGTATCCACGGTGTGTTGCTAAATCAAAAGCAACAGATAGTCCTTTTTGACCCATCGCTAAGTTACGACGATAAAATGCATTACTTTCTTCGGCGGTTGAAAAACCAGCATATTGGCGAACGGTCCATGGACGCGATACATACATCGTTGGATATGGACCACGAGTATTTGGTGCAATTCCTGGTAAATCCGACATATGATCAAGTGACTCAGCATCCCCTTTACCATATCGAGAAGATATTTTTATCCCTTCATTGGTTAAGAAAGAGTCACGCGTTGACGTTGAAGCAACTTCTTGTGAAACAAAATCAGCTATTTGAATCGCTTTAAAATTCGGCTTCATCTCCTCACATTCCTTTCTCTTGAATCTCAATGAGACGCTGAATTTTATTAATTAAGTTTTGTCCCGCAAAAATGGTACCGTTTAGACCTAACTCTTCCCAAACATTTTCATCTTGGAATTTCCCTGCAACATCAATTATCGTCGGTTGATCTGCTTGGCGTAAAAAGTCTGGTAAGACGTCGATTACAACTTCGTCTTTGGCAGCGACTACCACATAATCAACTTTATTTGTTTTTACCCAATGCCAGGCATCGACAGCCGATGTAAACACTGGACTCATATCTGGATTCAATCCACCAGCTTGCAAGAAACCTTGAATGAAATCAGCACGTGGTTTGACATCTTTTAAAACGCCAAAAGAAACGACAGCCGTTTTTAATGGGTGGTTCGTAAAATGCATACGAAGTTGTTCAAAAGGTTGAGCAAGTCGAGCAATGTTACTTCCAATGATTGTTTCTGAAACTTCATCTATAGGATTTGCATAAATATTTGTTCCAATTAACGAGGCTTTGCGATTGGCAAGAGCATGTTCACGCTTCGCTTGAACTTCTTTCGCTAATGACAAAATATAATTGCTTTGCTCATCCGGGTTAAGTTCTAAAACCGTTAAAAATAATGTCCACGCTTGCTCAATTAATTCCGATGTTAACGTTTCTACGTAATATGACCCCGCAGAGGGATCCATTATTTTGTTTACCATAGTCTCTTCGCGTATGACAAGTTGAACATTTCGGGCAATGCGTTCAGAAATGACCGTACTCCCAGTCAATATATCGTGAGGATGTACGGTGATAATATCGGCTCCGCCTAAAACTGCTGAAAACGCAGCGTTACCCGCACGCAATAAGTTAACATTGCTGTCTAACTTCGAATAAGATCTTAATGAATTTTCCGCCAAGATCATAATCGGAATTTGTGGTGCATCATATGCTTTAGAAAATGCATTCCATAATACTCTGAATGCACGTAATTTCGCAATTTCCATGAAGAAATTCGTATCGATCGAAAATTGGACGGCTACTTTCGAAATGAAATCTTCTTGCTGATTTACGATTTCCGACAATTCGAATAATGCATAGGCTAACTCGTGAACTGCGGATCCGCCAGCATAATGTATATTACTCGTTGAAACGACGGCTTTTCCAGCCGAGAAATTTGTCTCATTCATATACCCCTCTAAATTTGCTTGCTCTTCTTTTGAGAAGATTGAAAATACATGTACAATTTCATCATTAGGATTTGTGTTTGTAAAATAAAACGGATGTTCTTTCAGTAATACTGCTAATTCTTGAAGATCATTATCAGACCATGCAAATGATGTCGAAGATCCGTCATATACAACTAAATCGTTGCCAAGCTTTAATTGTTCTTTAGCTTTGTGTAAAAACTCCTGTGCGGAATTCCCGTATGTACGTTGTGCTAATAACCATTTTGTCTGTTGTTTTGTATTCGACACAACCGTTGAAAAATTCATTGTTTTTTGTAAATGTTCAGCGGTATATAAAGGTTGAAGGTCAATTCCTTCAAAAGTAGGGGTAATTAATTTCTCAAAAGGTTTTCCCTTTAACGTGCTAACTGCAACTGATTTCCAAGATTCAAAGCTCTCTTTTGGAAAAATCGCACTTTTCATTTTATTAATCGACATAAGTTCGCTTGCGCTTCCCTCCCAAAATCATTCCTATATCTAGTCTAACTGAGGAACCACCTACAATAAAGCAGAAAAATGCCCGATGACCGAGAGATTCGGCATTGGGCATTTGAATATGTCTAGTTTCAAGCGCCAGCTCGCTGGCCCCTTTATGGGGTCAGAAAGGCGAAATGTTCGCCTTTCATCCTTCCAGCGCCGGAGTCGAGCTAGAGTGGCGCTTTACACTTTTCGATTAGTACACAGATGTATTTTCTTTTGTCATGTTCTCCAAGATTTCTTTCACGCGTGCTAAGAAACGGCCACAAACTAAACCGTCTAATACACGGTGATCAAGAGATAAACATAGGTTAACCATATCGCGAGCTGCAATCATGCCACCAGCCATAATAACTGGACGTTTGACGATTGATTCTACTTGAATAATCGCGGCTTGCGGGTAGTTGATGATCCCCATCGATTGAATTGAGCCAAATGATCCTGTGTTATTGACCGTGAATGTTCCACCTTGCATTTCGTCTGATTTCAATTTGCCAGCACGAACTTTTCCTGCCAATTCATTGATCTCACGACCGATGCCTTTAATTGTTTTCTCATCAGCATTTTTGATTACCGGTACGAACAACGCATCTTCTGTCGCTACTGCAATTGAAATATTTATGTCTTTTTTCTGAACGATCTTATCGCCGGCCCACATTGAATTCATCATCGGGAATTCTTTTAATGCTTGGGAAACCGCTTTTACGAAGAACGCGAAATACGTTACATTAAAGCCTTCTTTTTTCTTGAATTCATTTTTGATGGAATCACGATAATGAACTAGGTTTGTTACATCTACTTCAATCATCGTCCAAGCGTGTGGCGCTTCATGTTTACTACGCAACATATTAGCCGCAATTGCTTTACGAATACCAGTAACTGGTATTTCAATATCCCCAACAGCTACTGGGACATTAACCGGTGCCGACACTGATTTTGCAGCGGGAGCAGCAGGTTGTGCAACAGGTGCAGCTTGAGGTGCCGGTGCTTCTGGTTTCGCAGTAGGAATATTTCCGCTTGCGATAATCGCCTGCAAATCTTTACGCGTAATACGTCCTTCATTTCCTGATCCATCGACAAGTGATAAATCAATATCGTTTTCTTGTGCCAATTTTAATACGGCAGGTGAATAACGAGCTTTTGCACCTTTATCACGTTGTACTGGAACTGATGGTTTTTTCAACTCAGCAGAAGGCATTTCATTATCTGCCTCTTTCGATGAAGGTGAATTTTCAGGTGAACTTTCTTCTTCAGAATTTCCACCTTCAACTTCTATTGTGCATACAACCTCACCAACAGCGAGTGTTTCTCCTTCTTTCGCAATCAACTCTTTAATCACACCTGTAAACGAAGAAGGGACTTCTGCAGTCACTTTATCCGTATTTACTTCCGCTAGAGGATCATATTTATTTACTTTATCACCTACTTGCACTAACCATTTTTCAATTGTACCTTCAGTAACTGATTCGCCAAGTTGTGGCATTTTAATTTGTTCGATCGCCAAGTGTAACTCCTCCTTCCTTGTTAAAATTCAGCTAGTTCACGCATAGCTTTTTCGACTTTGTCTGGGTTAATCATAAAGAATTTTTCCATTGTCGGTGCATATGGCATTGCCGGAATATCAGGACCAGCCAAACGTTTAATCGGTGCATCTAAATCAAATAGACAGTTTTCAGCGATGATTGCTGCTACTTCTCCCATAATGCTACCTTCCATATTATCTTCAGTTACAAGAAGAACTTTTCCTGTTTTTGAAGCCGCTTCAATAATGGCTTCTTTATCTAATGGATAAATCGTTCGTAAATCAAGTATGTGAGCAGAAATGCCATCTTGTTCAAGACGCTCAGCTGCTTGAAGTGCAAAGTGAACTGCAAGACCATACGTGATAACCGTAATGTCATCCCCTTCACGTTTTACGTCTGCTTTCCCAATTTCAATTGTATAGTCATCCTCAGGTACTTCACCTTTAATTAAGCGGTAAGCACGCTTATGCTCAAAGAACATAACAGGATCATCATCACGAATGGCAGCCTTTAATAAACCTTTTGCATCGTAAGGAGTTGAAGGAATGACAATTTTCAGACCCGGTTGATTAGCAAATATCGCTTCTACGGACTGTGAATGGTATAGAGCTCCGTGAATTCCTCCTCCAAAAGGTGCTCGAAAAACAATTGGACAAGACCAGTCATTGTTAGAACGGTAACGAATACGAGAAGCTTCTGAAATAATTTGGTTAACAGCCGGCATAATAAAATCAGCAAATTGCATTTCGGCAATTGGACGCATTCCATACATTGCTGCACCAATTCCGACACCTGCAATAGCAGATTCGGCTAATGGAGTATCCATTACACGGTCTTCTCCAAATTGATCATATAAACCTTGAGTAGCTTTGAACACGCCGCCTTTACGCCCTACGTCTTCACCAAGGACGAATACGTTTTCATCACGTTCCATCTCTTCTTTCATTGCGAGTGTAATCGCGTCAATATAAGACATAACTGCCATTATGCGTTCC
>Ga0209013_10004507_pt1 | contig 12202 bp, 9 predicted proteins | sample Cruoilmetagenom2_FD_187291 | JGI IMG/M metagenome (GOLD analysis project Ga0209013, IMG submission 187291) | Oil polluted marine microbial communities from Coal Oil Point, Santa Barbara, California, USA - Sample 2 (SPAdes) (version 2) | ecosystem: Environmental > Aquatic > Marine > Oil seeps ...
CCATCCATATTTCTTAGCATAACGCAGCTCTTTCATTCGTGGAGCCATAGCTATGTTTTGGGTTGTTTCATTCACATCAATATAACGAACCGTATGTAAAAACTCCGTATTTTCAGGATAGAGTCCAGCAGCGATATGCAGTTTTCCCTCATCGTAAAGTTTTTTAGCATCACCTACATAACTCATATATTCATTTTGGAGTGGTGCCCATTGGTATGTGATCTGTGTGGTGGTGTTCAATACTCCATTTTTATCTAAATCAACACTCCATTTAGATTCATCAACAGCTTCAATGGTAATATTGGTCTCTTTTATCATCGCTTCAACAATGGCTAAGTTCACTTTATAAGTTGTTTTATCAAAATCCCCGTCAACGGTTTGAAACACTTTAGCTAAACGGATAAGTACATCATCAGTTGAACCGTTCGTTGGCCAAAACGTACCTAAAAATGGATAGTACCCAAATGCTCTCCAGCCTGTGAAATCACCCTTTGTATCTCTATCAAATCCTTCAGTATCAAAGTCAAAATAACAGTCAGGCATATAACCATCCCATTTTTGATTGCCGTTAAAATCCCATGTATTGGGAAGGTTTTTAAGCTGTTCAGCAATAACTATCTGCTTATTACTGTTTTTATAATTGTCTTTTCGGATATATGCCAATACCTCATCATCACTTATTGCATCCACTTGTGAAGTTCTATCTTTAAATAGATTTGTAAAATGGTTGACTTTGGTATATTCGTTAAATGGTAGCTCCTCCTGAAGATCCCAGTCATCCATATAGTTGGGTCGTTTGGAATTGACATGGCAGTTCATACAGGGGTTATGCAGTTTACCATCACTATCTTCTGTTTTAGTATAGCACTGTGAAGTGATATAGGCTGCTTTATTGTTTATGATACTTTTTGAAGTTAAACTGATCGAAGTATTCTGTTCACTTTCAGAAACAGGTTTGTCATTGGAAGAGCTGTTACAGCCTACAAAAAAGGGGGTGGCAATCAATAGTATGATTTTGTACATTTGGTTTTCCTTGCACTCTCATTCCCACGCAAGAATGTGGGAACAAAAGGGATGAGATATTATTTAAATTTAACCGGTCCAAGAGTACCGATAGAGGATTGACCTTTATCATCTGAATCAGTATCAGGGTGTTGGGTGACTGCTGTCATATAACCCCAACCATTGATATTTGTGTACCAGAATGGTGAAGTTGTTTCAGCACCGACCGGTGTTGAAAGGATTCTTGTTAGGCTGCCACTGCTTAAGTCATATGCCCAAATAATATTATTTTCATGTTTACTTGTATCTTCACCGATAGTCAAGATATTTGTTCCCGGAAGCATCGTAATATTGTCTGGATTTGAAATACTGTCTAAATCACATTTATTGCCATTGGCATCTTCTTCGATCATCGTACCGGTCAAGATACCTTTCATGCTGTTTGCAACATAATCACTTTTGATAGTAGCATCCTTAACAACATCTAACTCATACACAGCACCACAGTAATTGTACTCAACTTTAATATCGTTGTTTCCGCCTCTGTCATACTTGTCATTCGATTCAGTAGCCTTTTGATTGTCTTCCATCCCTCTCTCAACTGCACTCATTGCAACATAAAGTTTATTGTTTACAGGATCAAACGTGATCCCTTCTTCTTTTCTAAACTCAGTTGTAGCCCCTTTTAACGCAGCGTATCTTCTTGTCTCAACCCTTGAGACCACTTTCTCATCAACCCCATCTTTGAGCTTTAAACACTCATGGTATGCAGAAGTATTGATAGAAGTAAATCCTGTAGGACAGCTATTGTCTTCATTTGCCTGAGCTGTCTCAAAAAAGTTTGAGAACTTTGGCATTGTTGCTACACTGCTTCTCACTTCAGCATCTGTTGTATGACTTAAGTTGATCCAAGAGAGTGAAAAATCTCCACCGTTTTGACCATGATTCTGCGCTACTTTTGCAGCATAAAGTGTACCAGCACTTAAATCTTCAGCCTTATCGGCAACAAACATAAATAGACCAACATTCGTACCGTCATCTGACATATATACTGTTTTATTATCTGGCATAACATAGGATAACTCATGAGAAAATCTACCCATAGAATAGTGTTTTGTATACTCTGGTGTACCATCTGACTTAATTTTAACCTCTGGTGTCCATCCGTAGAAGTATGGATTTAGTTTGGTTGCATCGCCGCCAAAGAATTTAGCTGTTTCATCATAGTAAGCATTTCCTGTAATACCTGTTGCATCAGCATCAGCTTCAACAGCTCTGGCATCTGACTCATACTCTTCAGATCCTAGGTGTGAGTTCCAAGGTGTTGCCTGCCCTGCACAGTGAACAAACCCACCAAATTCTTCTTTTTGACTGATAAACTGAAGTGTATCTTTCTTGGGGCTCAACACACCTGTTTTGGTATCTTGTGCAAGTTCAAACATATACATGGCACCCACGTTACACTCAAACTGGTTTACCATATAGAGTGTTCCATTTTTTTGTAAGATAGATGAGAAGTCAAGTCCTGAACCTTGTGCTCCATTCGTACCGTTACAGATATAGTTACTGCCATCTTCAAATTTAATGGCTTGGTCATTTTGATCTTTTATGAGACCAAAGATTTCACCATTGTCTTGATGACCTGTTGCCATAAGTGTCGTAAAGTCAATGCTCTGTTCTGTACCATTTATAGTCGCTTTTTTAGTATTTAGAAGTTTTGCTTTTTCATCATCAGACTCTGCTGTTTCGATCTCATCAAATGAGAGAGATTCAATACCTTTTAGCGTCTCCTGAGGGATAGATGCACTCACTACTTCTTCATCATTATTATCACTACAGGCTGTAAGCCCCATACCTAAAACGGCTACTGTAGCCAAAGAAATCCACTTTTTAATCATTACGTATACCTTTATATAAAATTTTACATTTAAAGATTAACAGTAATGTATAACAGGCTGAGAACAAAATGGATATAGTTTGGTAACAAAAAAGGGAAAGTTATAGACAATGAGTCTAATTAAACTTATATCCTATCCCACGCACAGGAACGATATACTCTTTTTCATCTTTAGGGTCTATTTTTTTCTTAAGTCGGTTGATAGTGACATTGACTGTACGTTTTTGCGTATCTTCATTATCATTCCATATATTCTGAAGCAAGTACTCTCTTTCTAGTGCCCTGTTTTTATTTTTTATAAACAGACTAAGCAGATCAAACTCCAACTTAGTAAGTCCTACTTCACTGTTATTTATATATGTTTTTCGTGTATTAAAATCCATTACAATATCTCGTGCTGTAAGCCTTTCATGCTCTATGGCACCAGTACGTTTAAGTATTGCTTTAACACGATACTGAAGTTCTTTGATATTAAAAGGTTTTCTCAAATAATCATCTCCTCCACAAAGAAAACCCTCTTCTATCTCCTCATCTTTATCTTTTGCAGAGACAAACATCACAGGAGTGGTCACCCCTTTATCACGAAGGTACCTTACAAATTCACTCCCCTCAATACGAGGGAGTGTCCGGTCTACAAGCATCAGGTCAATACCTTTCTTCAATAGAGATTCTACATCTTTTGTTGAGGTCACTCCTATAACCCTGTATCCTTCATTTACAAGATGAAATTCTTCAAGTTCCAAAAGATCATTATTGTCTTCTATAATTAAAATCGTTGCTATAGGATCAATATTATTATCCATTTTAAAGCCTTTTTTATCTATATCAATCTTCATCTGTCAAAACTTATATGAAGCATCAAAGCTATATGTTCTACCATTTTTAAATCTGTTTGTTACATTATCTGTACTGCCTTGATACCAAATAGTCTCTTCATCAAGAAGATTTCCAAGCTTTATTTTAAAAGATAACCCATTATCAAATTTTTCTATCCAAACAAGGTCCACTAAGCTTGGTGGGACTTCATAGTAATCCGGAAACTCATCATTCCCATCAATCATCCCAACTTTTCTGATTCTCTCTCCCATTTTATTATATGAGAGATAGACAGATCTGCCGTCTCCTTCATAAGAGAATGAGAGGTTTACCACTGTTTGTGACAAACCCTGAAGTTGTCGATGGTTAGTAGTATAAAGTGATTCTTGTTCTTTTCTAAGATTTACTTCTGAATTCGCATATGAAAAGTTCCCGGATACATAATAGTTTTGCAATAGATCATGTAAAAAATGTAAACTTTTTCTACCATCTATTTCAATCCCATAGATTGTTGCAGCGTCTGCATTGTCAAAACCGTATCTAGGCAAAGATGAAGAGGGCAACATTACATCTTCAATTGGCTTATCCAACGTTTTATAAAAAAGTCCAAGTTTTATATTTTCAGTATTTGAAAAATAATGGCTATATTTAAGATCAAAACTTGTAATAAGTGTAGTGACCAAATTTGGGTTACCTTTTACTGTTGCAACATCATAAGGATGAAAATACTCTGCATCGGTAAATTCTCTTAGATCTGGAACAATATAAGTATTTGAAATTGCAAAATCCACATGATTATTATCATTAAATTTATATTTTGCACTGATATCTGCTAATAAATCATTATACTCTAGAGAATTGGGTACTTTTTCTATAGGTGCCAATGCATCATTATGATTCGTATATTCGTAAACAGTTTGTTTAAAGTCAACCTGTCTTAGCCCTACCATTATTTCAAGTTCCTCCAATGGTTTCAAAAAGGCATTAACATATAAGTTCTTCTCTTCAACTTCTGCATCATACCAATACGCTGGACGGAAAGCAATATTTACGGAAAACCTGTCTAGATCTTCATCATAAATAGTATCAATGTCATCTCTTAGTCTATCACCATATGATTGATCAATTTGAAATTTATTGTATCTTGATTCCCTCTCCTTGAAACTGCTTGATATCCCGATATCGATGAAATCTTTTTCACTAAAGATATCAATCATCATTTTGTTACTAACATAAAAAGCATCTAAGTCATCATCGGAAGTCATGTTTAGAAATGCATTGGTTGTATATCTATGCAAATAGGGATCACCGAGTTCTACCCCGTCAAACCTCAAGTCTCTTAAATATGCATATTTATAATTCCCTGGCTGATTCAATGAAGCTTTAGCCTTTTCATATCCAAATTTCATTTTGTTATCCAGATGAAATATTCTATAGGACAAGTCACCACTGATTTGATTAACATCCAAAGTTCTCTCTTCCCAATTTAGATCATACCTTATCTTCCAGTCATCATCAGAGTTTGCAATACCATCAGCAACTTGAGTGAGAGATTCTGTATTTTTGGTATAAAGCTTTGTAAATTTAATATTGAATACATCTGCATAATTATATCCCACATTAAAAATCGCTGAATTTTTATATTGATTTAATGTTTTATAAATCATTCCATATTGTTCAGGATCTTTATATAATTGATCATTGCTTTTGTTATAAGCATACGAGTAGTACTCCTCTTCTCGATATCTATGATCTTGTTCATAAGAATAACTACCAAAAAAGGAGAGCGTATGATCCTCCGCAAGTTCCAAATTGTATGCCCCTTCTATATTGACCTTACCTCCCCAGGGAAGATTTTCTTTTTTTGTAGTAAGTTTTCTGTCTACTATATCTCTCATAAAAGTATCAAGTTGTTCTTGCGTAAACCCATGTGCAGTATCAAAAGAGGTTACTGTTTCTCCAACTACAATTTGGGAAGCATCTAAAATTTCTTGAGGTATAGATACATCTGTGTCATTGTACATATCAACTTCTTTACCTGTATTACTATTTCCTTTTGCCCCTATTGATATTTTTATATAATTATCTTTTGCTTTTCCCTTTGTACGTATATCTATATAGCCACCCCCAAAACTTGCCGGAACATCTGCTGAAGCACTTTTTTGAACTTTCATAGATTTTATTACACCCGCAGGAAAAATATCTAAGGGAACAACCCTTTTTGTTGGGTTGGGAGAAGGTATTGGTAAGGAATTTAATTCAACATTAGAATAACGGTCCCCCAAACCACGTACATAAATACTTTTACCATCTACAAGTGTAACACCCGTAACTCTCTTAAGTGCACTTGCTGCATCACTATCCCCTTTTTTAGAGAGAGTTTCCGAACCTAGTACGTTGGCAATGGCATTGATATTCTTCTCTTCCTCCATCACATCAGCAATACTCCCCTCTACTTTAGGTGCCAACACCACGAACTCTTCAAGCTCCATACTTGCAGGAGTAAGTTTGACTGTTCTTGATGTCTCCCCACCTTTATTGACTTTAATATTCCCTATTGTCTGTGCACTATAGGCTGAGTGCACCACAGAGATACTAAGATTTCTTCCTGAAGGTACTGTAGCAACAAAATATCCTTTTTCATCTGTTCTGGTATCAACTGCTGTTCCCCTTACAAAAATTCTTGCCCCTCTGATAGGGGTACTCCCTTCTGAGGAGAGTACTCTACCTTTTAAAGTACCTGTACCTGTAGACTTTTTCACCTCATTATCTTTTGCAACTGTCATAGCCACAGGAGTATCTATATCAATACTGTCTGCACCATTTTTTGTAAGTGTTGCAATCACTTGTGTATCTCTTCCTTCTTTAATTATGATTTGTTTTTTAAAATAACCTAAATTAACCCCATTATGATCTTTACCGTAAATCTCTATCTGGTGTTTTCCTACCTGGAAGGTTGTTTGTACAGAGCCGTCTTTATCGGTTTTAAATACTCTTTTCCCATCCAATTTTACTTCATTGGCCACAAGTGGATTTCCATTGCTAAAAAGCAATACAGACAGTGTACCCTCCTTGAATCCTTGCGCTAAAATCAAAGAAGGAGCCATCATGATAAATAACAGTTTAACTAATCGTTTCATTTACATACACTCCCTAGGACTAACTTTGCATTTTTCTATATTTTTACGAATGACGGTTGCCTTAGAAAAAAGTTCATCATCTTGTATCTTTTTCAAATGTGTTTCAGCTTTCTCATAATCTTTCACAACATAATAGGCATACGCAAGTGCATAACGCATATTGTCATTTTTTAACAGGGCATAACGATTAAGGGCATCTTTAAGACCAATGATCTTTTCAAACTCTCCTCTATTGACATAGATAGCTACTTTCTGTTTCGTTTTTTCTGCATTGTTACTCATCTTTGAATTAAGATAAAGTGCATGAGAAAGTTCACCCGATCTTCTATACATCTCAGCTGCTTCTTTGAGATATTTTCGATCATAATAAGAACCTTGTTCAAAAAGGTGTGCCGTAGTATGAGGCATATCTTTCTGGTTATAATAATGTCCTAAAAGAACATAGACCTTAGCCGAAGTAGGAAAATGCATTTTTGCCTCTTCCAGTATCTTAATGGCCTCCATATGCTCTCCTGCACCCATGAGCATCTGAGCTAAAGAGATATACTCTTGTGCATTTACAGGAACTTTTTGCATATATAATTTAGCTGCCTCAATAGACGCCTGATAAAGTTTAAGCTCCGCAAAATAATAAAATTTTTGCTTGAGTAACGTTGCATCTTTTGGAAAAAGTTTTGTACCTATACTTAATGCCGATATAGCATTGGCTTTATCATTGGCTTTCCAGTAACATTCTGCTCTTAACGTAAAGTAGCCAGCTGTTGATCTCCCTTTTTTTCCCGCTTTATTAAGTGCTTTAACCGTTTGTAAATATTGATTATTTCTATAATATGCTTGCGAAATATAAATATAAAGCTCTTCAATTTTGTCACGTCTTAATTTTTCAGGATTAAATACTGATTCATTAATGCTTGGGTTAAGCTTCTTTTCTTTCTCACTAAAGACTGAAAAAAGATATTTCTTTTTCTCTTGTTCTGAGACAGGTGCTGTATAAACTTTCTTATACGCAGCATTGATAGCTGCATTAAATGATGTTATAGCCTGCGTATACTTATCTTCTTTTAAAGAGATCATACCCTGAATAGAGTGGTACTTTAACCAATCCATATCAATATGTTCATCTTTGGCTATTTGAAGTTCACTTAATGCTTTCTTATAATTACCATCATAAAACATCATTGTTGCCAGTGCCATATGGTCGATTGCTTCTTTTTCTTCTTTAGCAAAGAGTGTAAGCGTAGTAAACAATAGTACCAATAATATTTGAACTGTTTTTTTCAACATTTTTTTACCTTAATTAAAATCAAATCGGACTTTTTGTTTTGCCCATACTTTTACAGGATTGCCCTTATACTTTGCCGGAGCAAACCTCCAACTTCTTACACCTCTAAGTGCCGCTGCATCAAATACACCTGCTGGACTGGATGCAATAACTTTTGCTATCTCTACGCTTCCGTCTTTTGAGATAAGAAGGTTTACAATGACGTACCCTTTGATCCCTTTTTTAGCTGCTGCTTTAGGATATTCCATTGCTGTACGGGAAACTACTCTTGGCTTGGTATCAACCGTTCCTTCACTCATCGCTGCATCTGCAGCGACATCACCTAAGATATTTTTTGCATTACCCGCAATATCACCCGAGCTAAACTCTGGAATATCCATAGCAATACCTCCAAGCATTGAGCTTATATCCGGAAGTGGCGCTTTAGGTTGTGCTTTTTTAGGCTTTGGTTTTGGCTTTGGCTTAGGTTTTTTTAGCTCTTGTGCCTGTTTTTGCATCTTCATATACCGCATAGGATCTTTTACTTTCTGTTCTTTCTTTTTGACCTTTGAATTAAAAGAAACAACAAGAATTACCATAAGTAAAGCACCTGCAAACATCGCAAAAAGAGCAAAAATTTTGGCTTTCCCTCTTTTAAATTTCTCTCTAGCCATCGTAGATTATCCCATCTCTTTAGTTGTGGAGACAGCTACATCTTTTGCACCAGACATACGACATTCATCTACAACATCTATCAGCACTTCTACAGGAATGGTATCATCCGATATTACTAATACAGATTTTTCCGTAACTGTACGTAAAACATCTCTCAGCTTACTCTGTATAGCCCATAACTGCACAGGCTGATTGTCTATATAAACTTCACCTGCATTATCAATATATACACGTACTACTTTAGAATCTGCTTTATTTGCACTTGCAGCAGAAGGGCGATTCAGATCTAATTTCATATCTTTTACAAATGTTGTCGTTACCATAAAGAAAATCAATAAAATAAAAACCATATCAATTAATGGTGACACATCCACATTTTCTACTTCCTGTTTTTTTGGTCTAAATCTCATACGAATCCTTCGTGCATATTATGTCTGTCATCTGTTCAAGTTCAAGCTCGTAACGTTGAGCTTTTTTATCTAATACTCTTCCTAAAATAAGTCCTGGAACCGCGACAAGCAGTCCTAGTTCTGTAGTAAAAAGTGCTTTTGAGATACCACCTGATATACTGGCACCTTGCGAAAACATTGAACTATTTTGCAAGGCATCAAATGTCTCTATCATTCCCATTACCGTTCCCAATAAACCTATAAGAGGAGCAAGAACAATAATCGTTTTTACCAGTGTCGAATAGATACTGGTATCTGCATAATAAGGAAGTAGTGTCCCATAGACATGTTTCCTCATATTGGCACCTATCACTTTTGCTTCTTTTGCTGCATTTAAGGCATCTGCCACAGCATAATCAAGCATACCACGCATCTCTTGGGTATCACCCCTTTTTTCATGTTTATCTATAAGACGACGAATATTCCCTTTTGTTCCTCTTTTCAAGATAAAATAACGATACCCCAATCCATACCAAAGAAAGAAGTTGAGTAAAAAAAGTACCCACATTACTACTCCTCCGGTATTCATGAGGTCAACAAACCTCTGAATATAATCAAACATATTAAACTCTATGTTTCTCGTAAAGGTTTACAATGTGCAATGCACTTTGTTCCATAGAGTCTTTTATGCTTTGCGCCCACCCGGAGAGTAAGTTTCCAAGTAACAGAAGTGGAATTGCTACAATAAGCCCTTGCATCGTTGTTACCAATGCCGCTGAAATACCGCCTGAGAGTAGTTTAGGGTCACCTGTACCAAACTCTGTAATAACATCAAATGTTTCAATCATCCCTGTTACAGTACCCAATAGTCCCATTAGCGGTGCAACAGCTGCAATAACTAAAACAAAATTACCAAATCTATCTATCTGGCTACTCTCATTTAAAATATTTTCCATGATGATATCTTCTACATGCTCTCTATCTTTAGTGATATTTCTCAATGCCGATTTAATCACTCTGGCAGTTGATCCTTCAAAACCTTTAATAGCATTCAATGCTTCATTTCCTTTACCACTTTCAACCTTTTCTACGACAATACCGCTGATTTTCATTACATTTGAACCAGCTCGCATAAGGTTAAATACTCTAAAGAGCAAAAGAAGAAGACCAAATATACCTAAGCCCAAAATAATATAACCTATGATCCCTCCGTCTTCCATAGTATCTACAAAAGTTTTTTCTTTCACATAATCTACCTCTTTATCAAGGTTCTCATAGGCAAAAAGATCAATACTCTCTCTGATCTCTTTTGCAAACAGTGCTTTGGCATCATCTGATGATCCTACTGCATTCCAAAGTTTATATGCGCCATTTCCTGCCGGTGCCAAAGCACCTGTCGCTTCTGCTGAAATACCATATGCCGCAATATTTCCTACTTTTACAATATCGCCCTCTACACGTTTTCCATCCGGAAGATAAAATTCACCTTTTATATTTTGAAGAGAAGAGAGCCTTACATAAAGTTTAGCAGCATCCATAAAAGCCTGTTTGAGTTTATCTCTATCATCTGTAGCATTATTTTCTGATACTTTTATATCATACTCTGCAAGTGAAAGACGTGCCTGATTTACTACATTTCCTGTGATATCACCATTCTCTTCTAATTCACTTAATTTTTCTGTTTCTTTGGTGAATTTCTCTTTTTTTAAATTTACTTTCTTGTTCAAATCAAGTAATTTTTGTTGTAAATCAACAACTTGTTTTTTAGCTTTAAACAAATCTTCTTTATGCTGTGTTGTCTCTATTTTAAATCTATTTGCAAGTTCTTCTTTTTGAGCTTTAAGAAATGCATACTCTTTTTGATACGCTTTACCAAGTTCACTTGCATTTACTGTTGCTGCAAATATAAATAATGCTGTGATGACTAAAAATGTTTTTTTCATTAGTTAACTCCTCTTAATAGTAGTGCATTTGGTAAAGTGAAATATCCAGTTCTTATCTGTTTTTGCAGTGCATCAAACAGTTTGACTATCTCTGTAGTCTCTACTTCATCTGTTACTATTACATACTTGTATGCATTACCCTCTTTCTTAACATACCCTACCTTCTCATCAAGTGTTGAGAAAAACATCATGACTGAACCTACCTTAGCTATCTTTGCAAGTGTCACTTCGTCATTAAGTGTAATTTCTTGCTTAAAAAGTCCTATCTCTTTAGTCAATCGCAGTGCATCATCATAACTGGCCCAAGTTAATGCAAGTGCTTTTTCCTGAGTGATATCACCATTTTCAAGATCTGTTTTTATTTTTGTTAAAGCAGCAAGTCTCTCTTCTACTTTAAAAGGAATACCTGCTTTTATCTCTGTGCCAAGCTTTAAGAGAGCAGTAAAGATCATTGGCTTAATATCTATATTGTTATTCCCTATTGCTTTAAGTTCCGTTTCTACTTTCTCAAGATTTTGCATTGTAAGCTTAAGGGATGTTTCTTGCCTATTGATCTGTGCTTCATTATCTGAGATTTGTAATGAATATGATTTCATCTGAGATTTGTAAGTATCTTTATGATCATCTATTTTTGTATAGAGTGATTCTACATCTGCTCTAAGTTTCATAATTGAATTAACAATATTCTCATTGTTTTGCCCATAAAGGCTGGAACTAAAAAGTACTCCACAGGTAGCTATGCTAAATAACACCCTATTTTTTATCGTGATCATTGACACTCCAGTGTAAAAATTTAATTTGGGAATAGTAATGATATTTGGTAATAAATTGGTAATATTATGATTACAAAATGGTAACAATAAGGTAGAAATATATAGTAAGTAACGTGTTTATAGCGTGGCTAGACAAGCAAAAAGTATGCTTGTCTAAAAATAAATTAAAGCGAGAGCGGTTATTTAGTATTTCCTGTACCTTGATCGAACTTCTCTTCAAGACCCGCAGCAGAATCACCAGTAAACTTAGTCGTATTCGTACCAGCCAAAGTCACATTGGCAAATGAAGTGTTCGCAGCATCAAAT
>Ga0209013_10004508_pt1 | contig 12198 bp, 10 predicted proteins | sample Cruoilmetagenom2_FD_187291 | JGI IMG/M metagenome (GOLD analysis project Ga0209013, IMG submission 187291) | Oil polluted marine microbial communities from Coal Oil Point, Santa Barbara, California, USA - Sample 2 (SPAdes) (version 2) | ecosystem: Environmental > Aquatic > Marine > Oil seeps ...
TTCAAATTGAAATTTTGAAAAATACTAAATAAAAATATATCGCGGGGTAGAGCAGTAGGTAGCTCGTTGGGCTCATAACCCAAAGGTCGCTGGTTCGAGTCCAGCCCCCGCTACTAAATCCAAAAGCCTCTAATTTTTAATTTGAGGTTTTTTTATGCAACAATTTGTAACCTACATTCTTTACTCTTCTAAATTCGATAAAATTTATATTGGATATACTTCTGATTTAATTACCAGGTTCAATTCGCATAATAAACTTGCTAATAAAGGATACACTAAAAAATTTAGACCCTGGGTGGTAATTCATATAGAATTTTTTAATTCTAAACTCTCTGCCATGAATCGCGAAAAACAGTTAAAATCCTCAAGGGGAAGAAATTTTATTCATACAACTATTTTACCTCGTTTTAAAAATTTGTAATTCGTTGGGCCATATCCGTCAACTGACGGACGCTGGTTTTAGTTTATCAGTCATTTGACTGATCCAGCCCCTCAGTCAGTTGGCTGACACGGCGCTACTAAATAAATGGTCAGACTCTTCTGGCCTTTTTTTATTGTAAAAGGATAAAGGTTTATGTTTAAACTTTATAAAAATATTCACTCAAAATTTTATATATCCTAATCCTTTTATCAATTTTTGACTTATTAGAGCTTATGATATCTTCATTTATTTGTAATAGTGTTTTTACCTTGAAATTTATTTCATTCAATTTTTGTACTTTTATTCTTTCATTGTGTGCAGGGCTGTACTGTTCTTTTTCAACTATATTTAAAATTTGATTGGAATAAATTTCATCTTTAGATAATAATAATTTCATGATCTCCATCGATTCTGGATCAAATTCTGTGAATTTGTTTTTAGAACGAAGTCCATTATCCAATAAAACTATCTTTTTTCGTTTATTATAAATCTTTAAACTTTTCCTGGTGATAAGCAGTATTAAAAAAGGAATTAAAATATAGATCATTGCCACTTTGATCCACCAAGTATAATTTTTATAAAAAGCCTTTTCAGATGTTATTTCGCCAAAAAAACTCTTTTCATCTATAGCATGAAGATATAATTTTCCTCTCTCATTGATAAAGCAGTAAACTTTATTATTTACAAAATAAGCAGGATACGTGTCAACGAACCTTGAACTAAATAAACCATGTTCATATAAAGTAATTTTATTATGAATAACATCTATTTTAGTTATATTATCTAAACCTTTAATCAGTATACTGTTATTATATTTTGTGTATGGAGATGGTTTAATTAATGGAGTTTTTCCAAGAAATTTCCATTGATGATCCTTTAAATTAAATTTCCAAACCTCATTGCTTAAAATTTTCTCTTTCCTTCTGTATGGGTTAATTTTAAATCCATTAAAAAAATAGATGTCATCACCAAATTTAATATGATACCCACCATGAGTTCCATCAGGAATACTTTTTGAATTGATTGGATCAACTACTTCCCATTCTTTGGTCTTATCATCAAAATAAGTAAAGAAGTTACGATCAGACCAAAAACCGTATCCACCATACTTATAAATTTTGGACTTATAGCTAAATACTTTTGCACCATGTTGCATTAGATGATTAAAGGAACGGTCAATTCTCTTTATGGTATCATTTTTTAGGACCGAAACTATACCACCTTCCGTAGTTATAAAATAATTTACCTTGTCAATGATCATAGGGTAAAATAAATTACCCCCGTTAAATAAATCCAAAGATCTTCTTTCAAATGTTTCCAGGTTTATTTTCTCATAATGATCCTGGTAATAAAGAAGATATTGATTGTTGAGACTATCAATTACAACCCCCTTCAAAGACTTTTGATCTTCAATTAAAACTCTTTGAGAATAGCTGCTTAGGCTAATAAACAAGAGTAAAAAAATTAATCTCATTATTATGCGATAATATTATTCATCCAAATATACTGCTTATATTTGAAATTAATATGAAAATGAAAAATTCAAGCACTCTGTTCTTTTTTATTAATCAAACATATTTCCCTCATGCATCTTGACGATAAAAATATGAGTGCTTTTCTTGACCATGTTACTGATATACTTGGAGAAAATTCACTGGAAAGAAAAAGTTCAGAAAACCTTAAAAGTCTACCTTTAAATCAAAATGAATGTATCTATATAATTGATTTCAATAAAAACGAACTGGTGTTCAATAAAGGTTTTTACAATCTTTTAGGTTATGATGATAATGAAATTTCTATAGATCTTATATCAAGTCTCTATCACCCGAATGATGCCAAATTAACAGATCGAATTATTATGGCATCCATTTTATACTGTTTGGAGCATCCTGAAGACAGCTCAAATAATATATTGTTCATTTCTTTCAGATTAAGAAAAAAGGATGGTTCTTATATCAAAATCTTAAGTCAATCTTCTATCTATGACATGGATGAAAGGGGTAGAATGACAAGTACTTTGATCAGGTTTACAGATATCTCTTTTATTGATAAAACAGAAAATGTAAATTGGAACTTTAAGGCAAGTAATTTAAATGAAGAAGTTTTTAAACAACAAATTTACAAAGCCTATCAAAACTTTTTTACAGATAGAGAATTGGAAATAATAGCTGAAATTGATATAAGACGTACAAATAAGCAAATAGCGGAAAATTTAAAGATTAGTGAACATACCGTAGCGACTCACCGAAAGCATATCTTAAAAAAGGCTAATTGTAATAATTTTGAAAAATTACTATTATTCTGCCGCGGAAAAGGTATTATTTAATTCCTCCTAATTCGTAAATATACCCTCACGAAATATTACACAGTATTTCAATCCATTAAAATATTGCATCTTAAACAAGTCCAAAACTAAGCTGTCCAAAAGGCAGTTTTTTTTTTACTATATAATCTATCAACCAACAAAAAATGTAATTAAGTTCAATTGTTTTTATATATTTATCCAATACATTTATTTATTTGAAATTCTTTTATATCTAAATCCTTATGAATGACTATGGTTTTCTATCCATTTTACCGCCGGTAATAGCAATTATTCTAGCATTAAAAACAAAACAAGTATATATCGCCTTACTTTTTGGAATCTGGTTCTCATGGATCATTATGAACGATTGGAATTTTTTAAATGGCACTTTGGCAACTATTGAAGGTTTGGTTGATGTATTTAAATCGGCTGGAAATACACGAACAATCATGTTTAGTGCCTTAGTTGGAGCGCTATTGTTATTTATACAATATTCGAGAGGTGTTGAAGGCTTTGTAAATCTATTAAATAAATTGATCGATTATTTTGAAAAGAAACAAAGGGGATATAGTAGAGTTGTTGTACAGATTTTAGCCTTACTTACCGGTTTAATCCTTTTTGTTGAAACAAGTATCAGTTCATTAACTGTAGGTACTCTGTACAGACCGGTTTTTGACAAACTAAAAATTCCCAGAGAAAAACTAGCGTATATTGCCGATTCAAGTTCGGCACCTTCATCAATTTTAATACCGTTTAATGCTTGGGGTGCTTTTATTATGGGGTTATTATTAACCCAAGGTATCGACAAACCATTTTCAACCTTATTATCTTCCATTGTATATAACTTTTATCCTTTAATCACTATTTTAATAGTCTTTCTGGTAATAACATCTAAAAAAGATTTTGGCCCTATGGCCAAAGCCGAAAAAAGGGCCAAAGAAACCGGTAAGGTTTTAAGTGATGATGCCAAACCAATGATATCTGAAACCATTACTTCATGTAAACCCAAAGAAGGAATCAAAGCAAGATCATACAACATGGTAATTCCATTAGCAACCATGGTACTTATGATGCCTATAAATCTGGCTTATACAGGATGGGATAAAGTCGAAAATTACAATTCTTTTACAGATCATCTGTCCCAGGCCATTGGAGCCGGTTCTGGATCTTCAGCAGTATTGTATTCGGTTATATCTTCCTTATTTGTGGCCATGATCTTATATCGTTATCAAGGTATTATGAGAACCAAAGAGATGGTTGATCTGATCTTAAAAGGAATAAGTGAATTAATGCCCTTAGCTCTTTTGATGATGCTGGCATTTGCCATTAGTGATGCCTGTAATCTGTTAGGAACCGGTCAATTTGTTGCAAATTGGTCAAAAGACTGGTTATCACCCGAATTTTTACCTGCAATTGTATTTTTAATTAGTTCATTTATTGCTTTTTCAACAGGTACTTCCTGGGGTACTTTTGCCATCATGTTGGCCATATCAATACCAATGGCAAATACACATGGTTCTGAATTAACTTTAGTAATTGCGGCAACTTTAGGTGGGGGAATCTTTGGTGATCACTGTTCACCAATTTCTGATACTTCCATTATATCATCCATGGCTTCAGCAAGTGACCATATTGACCATGTAAGAACTCAATTACCCTATGCATTGATCGGAGGAGTAATTACAACCATTATCTATTTGGTATTGGGCTTTGCGATGTATTAAAAGATAATTGGGCTTTGCGAGAATTTACTTTGCAATTTCGTGGTAATCCCTTTATCGCGTATGCCTAATTTCAAGAAACAGAATCAAAAATATTTACAATTGAACTCCAATATGTCTTGTTGCAATTTAACCTACCTTTGTACTAATTAAAACAACACTGTTTATGGCACACAAAGCCGGATTTGTAAATATTATTGGAAATCCTAATGTAGGAAAATCAACTTTAATGAATGCTTTGGTTGGAGAGCGATTATCAATCATCACTTCAAAAGCTCAAACTACTCGTCATAGAATTTTAGGTATAGTAAACGGAGATGATTTTCAAATAATCTTTTCTGATACACCGGGAATTATTAAACCGGCCTATGAATTACAAGAGTCCATGATGAATTTTGTAAAATCGGCTTTTGAAGATGCTGATATTTTAATATACATGGTTGAAATAGGGGAAAAAGAATTAAAAGATGAAAGTTTTTTTCAAAAGATAAAAAACTCAAAAGTGCCAGTCTTGTTACTTTTAAATAAGATAGACAAATCAACTCAGGAAGAAGTTGAAGAAAAAATGAGTTTTTGGAAAGAAAAGGTACCTAATGCAATTGTTTATCCTATCTCAGCACTCGAGAATTTTAATGTACAAACAGTAATGGATCATATTATTGATGTATTACCTGAATCTCCTGCATTTTACCCAAAAGATCAACTGACCGACAAACCCGAGCGCTTTTTTGTAAATGAAACCATACGTGAAAAGATCTTGATGCATTACAAAAAAGAAATACCTTATGCCGTTGAAATCGATACTGAAGATTTTTTTGAAGATGAGAAAATCATTAAGATAAGATCGGTCATCATGGTTGAAAGAGATACGCAAAAAGGCATCATCATTGGCCATAAAGGATCTGCTTTAAAACGTGTAGGAACGGAAGCCAGAAAGGATCTGGAAAAATTCTTCGGTAAAAAAATATTTCTAGAACTATATGTTAAAGTAAATAAGAACTGGCGCAGCAATAAAAACCAATTAAAACGATTTGGGTACAAAGAATAAAGAGTTGGATGTCTAATTTTTAGATCACCATTTAAGACAATTTGGAGTTTAACTTAAATTTACATTTTGAAACTAAACAAACAATTATTATTAAAACAAAGACCAACTGGTTTACCTGATAAAGATACCTGGAAAATCATTGAGACTAACTTACCTCAACCTGAAGAAGGTGAATTTTTGGTAAAATCTGAATATATTTCTCTTGACCCGGCCATGCGCGGATGGTTGAACGATACAAAATCTTATATAGCTCCTGTACAAATCAATGAAGTTATGAGAGCAGGTGGAGTTGGCGAGATCATATCGTCCAGAAACCCTGAGTTTTATGTGGGTGATCATGTTTATGGACAAACCGGAGTACAACAATATGTGGTGACCGATGGCAAAGGATATCATAAAGTTGATCCAACATTAGCACCATTGCCTATATATACTGGTACTCTGGGAATGACCGGAATGACGGCTTATTTTGGGATTTTAGAGGTTGGTGAACTCCAAGAAGGTGATGCTGTCTTAGTATCCGGTGCTGCAGGTGCCGTAGGAAGTGTAGTTGGACAGATAGCTAAAATAAAAAACTGTAAAGTTATCGGTATTGCCGGTGGTACGGATAAGTGCAAATACTTAGTTGACGAATTAGGTTTTGATGGCGCAATTGATTATAAAAATGATGATATAAGAGCAAAACTTAAAGATTATTTTCCAAAAGGGATAGACGTATATTTCGATAACGTTGGTGGTGAAATTTTAGATCTGGCCTTAGGAAGATTGGCTTTGCATGCAAGAATTGTGATCTGTGGAGCTATTTCACAATACAACAATACAAGTCCTGTAAAAGGTCCTTCCAATTATTTAGCCCTTCTTGTGAACAGAGCCTCCATGAAAGGAATGGTAGTTTTTGATTATGCCAAAGATTACGGAAAAGCATCCATGCAAATGGGACAATGGATAAGGGAAGGGAAATTAAAATCGAAAGAAGATATATATGAAGGGATCGAGAATTTCTACGAAACATTTTTAAGATTATTCTCGGGAGAAAAGTTAGGGAAGTTGGTGTTAAAAGTTAGTGAAGATTAAGTTCTAAACCTAACTGTTAACGTGCCTTTATAGTTAAGTCACAAAGGATATTCTTTTTATTTCACGCTGATTACGCAGATTTTCTTTCCTTTGAAAAGATTAATGAAGGACAAGACAAAAAGATCGAAAATTACATTCCTAATAGCTCTTTACCTTCTTCACTTACTAAGGCTGTTGACCAGGGTGGGTCAAAAACTACTTCAACATTTATAGTAAAATCCGGGTGTTTTTGCTTTATTGCTTCTTTTACACTCAAAACTATAGTATCTCCAAGAGGACAAGAAGGTGTTGAAAAGGTCATTTCAATGTCAATATTTGATTCTCCATCATAATTAACTTCATAAATAAGCCCCAGATCAACTATATTGATCTCAATTTCAGGATCCATTACATTTTTCAATAGATTCAATATTTCTAACTCGAAAGTAGTAATTTCTTCTTTATTCATTTTTTTCTACTATTTTAACTTTATGAAAAACCATCTTAAACACATTTATATTATATAATACTACCACCATCAGCAATAAATAACTACCTATCCTTATCAACCAGATCTTATTAAAAACTATACCTAAAATCATACTAGAAATAAAAAGAAAATAAATATAAAAATGAATGCTTGCTATTCTTTCTGAATACAATTCCCTGGGCATTGGAGTTTTAGTTTTCCCAACCAGGCTTTTATACTTATCAAGCCAAATCACAAAAGGTAAGGTTTTATATGTTTGACCAAGAATAAGTGTTGTAATGAATCCGAAAATTATGGTAAAACCATACAGTGTAATTACTCTATACATCAAGGTCTCCTCCATACCACATCCAACGCTTATGACTAAACTCAAAACTATAGGTAAAATAACACTCATTATCGATAACATGGTGTGTTTCATACCAACATCTAATACTTTACGCATTCTTTTTTTATAGGAATCATAAACAAATGATAAAAAAAATGAAATTCCTATTACAATAGAAAGCCAAAATAAAACATCCAAGGAATTCTGGTGAATAAAAAACCAGTTTACAGATAATGCCATTAATCCCGAGTTAATAAAATAATAAGCATACTTTAGTTTTTTATCATTCAGTTCATGAGAAACCAAAAACATAGGAATAAGTGTTGAACCTACACCAATAATTAAAAGTAAAAACCAACCTATCAATCCAATAGTTGCATGAATTTTTAAATAATGTAGGTGAATTTCAGATAAAAAATAATATTTAAAATTAAATGCGATTAAAGTTCCTATCAACTCAGTAATTGCCAACCAAAATACAGCAGTGATAACAAGTTTTGACGATGTATTCTTTAATTTAGAATTTTTATACGAAAGAACCACATTGACAATAAAAAGCAATAAGGAAATAAACATGGATAAGGAAGCGTAAATAAGTAAACTGGTATATGCTCCAATCCAAAACGAATAGCTTAAAAATAATACACTAAACCCTGATAACCAAAAGGTGAACTTTGCTAATTTTTCACTATACAATGAAGTTTCAAAAACTACTGGAATCAATTGATACAAAGCTCCAAAAACGATCATAACCGCCCAACCTAATACTGCCATATGTGTAATGGCAACAACCTTATTGTCAAAATAAGAGCCCAATAAACTGCTGTCGGCGATAATGATCATGATCGACAAAATTAAAAGTGCTAAAGACCCAAAAATAAAATGAGGTTTTACAACACTGGCATCTGGTGCATTATTAGAATTTAAAGTGCTCATTTATTATTAATTACTTTTATAGATTAAAAGTTTTGTATGATTACAATCTATCTCTTTAAATAAAATTTCAAAGTTCCTGACCTCTAGTTCAGGTAATAAAAACTGTGGTATTTTTTTATGATCTACATATAAGGCCTGACCTTTTTTTAAGGTTTCAATTTCTTTTAATATTTGCACCATAGGCTCAGGCATTTCCAATTGTCTAACATCTATGCTTTTATAATTATCACCAAAAAAGGTCAATTGCTCATCAAAGTCCTTTTTGTTTTTTTGAACTACTTCTTCTATTTCATTATCAACCCATTTAGAATTATCCATTTTAAAAAAAGTATGAACTACTCCTTCTTTCGTGCGTTCTGTCCATGATTCATAGCCTTTTGATTGCAATTTCCTGATTAAAGGAATTGGCTCAAAGGAATTGATGATTTTTAAAGTTTGATCATCTTTCAAAGTTTTTACCTCTTTCATAATAATATTAAAAGGATCTTCACCAGAATCAAGTGTAGGGCGAACATCTAAGGTTACTAAGTTTTTTATGTGTTTTAATGGAGCCGCTTCATTCATACTTGCTTTTTTTGTGGTTTTATTTTTGATCGTTTTATTCTCACCTTCGTATTCAAAACCAATTTCTTTCAATTTATCGATCATAACTTCTATATCAACACCGCCAACTTTTGCAGCATCGGCAACAGTAACTCTAGGTGCCAATACCTTACGTAAAATAGGGTTCTTTAATTTTAAGAAATTTTTGTTTATTGAAGCAATAACATCAACAGTTGCTTTATTCTCTTTGATTAAAGTTGAAATCCGTGTATTTCTATTAATCTTCATCTTTGTAATTTTAAGAATATGAGTACAAAACTAAAAATTATAAAGATGATAGCATAATTTAGAATGAATTTAAATAGAGAAAAGTAACAGAAGTAGCTTAAAGGATCATCTTATCTCTTTTTTTAATTTACGAGTCCTTTCACTTCTTCCAGATCCAGACCTCCATAATCACCGGAGCTCATAAAAAGCAAGGCTGTATTTTCTAAATTTTGAGCAAAAAGATATTCTTTAAACGCAATAGGCTCAGTAAAGATTTTCAAATCATCTCGTTGAAATGCTTCTGCAATTTGCTCTTTAGAAACCGGTTTTAATTTTTTTATCTCAACTGCATGTGGTGAATAAAAAACAACTGCCTCATCAGCCGCATCCAAAGCATTTTGGTATAAATTTAAAAAATCAGCGTTTAAACTACTATAGGTGTGCAATTCTAAACAAGCCAAAACTTTTTTATCTCCAAATTGTTCTTTTACAGCATTTGTGGTTGCCTTGACTTTAGAAGGGGAATGAGCAAAATCTTTAAAAATAATTGAATTCTTACCTTCTGCAAGTTTTTCCAAACGCTTGCTTGCCCCACTAAATGTTGAAATTGCTTCGTAAAATTCTTCTTCAGAAACCCCAATACTTTGGCATATCAATTCGGCTCCAGCCAGGTTTTGCAGATTATGTTTTCCAAATACTTTCAAAGGAATTTTCCCTTCTGAAGAATCTAAAAACACTCGCTCCTTTTCAATGATATATTCCGGAGTTTTGTATGCCTCCTTTTTGATTGAATTTGTAGATGCTTTAACCACTTTTACAACCTCCTCATCTTCTTCATTAAAAACCAAAATTCCTCCCGGAACCATAGTGTCGATAAAAATCTTAAACTGATCTACATAATTCTCAAAAGTTGGAAAAACATTCATGTGATCCCAGGCAATTCCACTCATCAAAGCTATGTTTGCCTTGTACAAATGAAATTTCGGGCGACGATCAATCGGAGATGACAGATACTCATCGCCTTCGATGATCATAAATTCGTTTTCTTTGGTTAAATGAACCATTCTATCAAAACCCTCTAATTGTGCACCAACCATATAATCTACCTTGATATCATGATAATCCAAAACATGTAATATCATAGAGGTTATGGTAGTTTTCCCATGTGAGCCTCCAATTACAACTCTTGTCTTATTTTTAGCATGTTCATACAGAAATTCAGGATAAGAATAGATCTTTAAGCCCAATTCTTGTGCCTTGATCAACTCAGGGTTGTAGGCTTTTGCATGCATCCCTAACACAATTGCATCAAGTTCTAAAGATATTTTTTCAGGGAACCAACCCATTTTAACAGGCAATAATCCTTTGGTTTCTAATCTTGATTTTGACGGTTCGTAGATCGCATCATCACTCCCTGTTATTGTATCCCCTTTTACCTGTAAAGCTAAAGCCAAATTATGCATTGCACTTCCGCCGATAGATATAAAATGTATGTTCATTTCATGTAATTTATTGCTCGTAAAAATACTAATTCTAGTTTTTAAGAAACTATTATATTCATCTAATTCAGCCTAAAATTTAATTCTTTTATCGCCAATTCTTCTAATAATTCTTTTGAAATATTTATTTTAGAAGATCGGCTGGGCATGGTCAATTTCAATTTTTCATCTCTATCGTAAACCACAAAATTTAATTGCTGGCTTCCTTTATATTTTTTAAAAACAGAACTGATAGATTCAACTTCATTCACATTTATGGTATTAATATCGAGTTGAATGGTGATTTTTTTAGCCATTTTACTCAGTACGTCCTGTAATTGCTGAATTGCAGTTACTTTTACCCTGACATCTCCATTTTGCCATCCTCTTCTCATTACAGTTTTAATATATAAAAAGGTGTTTGGAATTAAAAAGTGTCGAAATTTTAAATAATCTTCATTAAATAATCTAAACTCATACGCATCACTATAATCTTCAAATATAAATGAACCCCAAGGTTTTCCATTTTTACTTACCCTGTGTTGCACGTCAGAAATAATTCCGGCAAAAGTTAATTCTTTCCCCTCCAAATTATTGATATCCTGCAGGATTTCAACTTCGGCATTACAGAAATATTCCATTTCTGTTTTGTAATCATCCAAAGGGTGTCCTGATATATAAATCCCGATCATTTCTTTTTCCTTTGATAATTTTTCCATGATATTCCATGGTTCACAAAGCGGAATTATTGGCTCATCAAATTGCACTTCAGATGCTTCACCAAATAGAGATACCTGAGAAGAATTCTTACTTTCCTGAAATTTATTTCCAAAACGAATAGCTTTTTCAATAAATGTCAATCCTTTTTCATCCAGTGCAAAATATTGGGCTCTAATAGTATCTTTAAATGAATCAAAGGCACCACCTAAAACCAGGCCGTCAAATGATTTTTTATTAGCAGCTCTTAGATCAACTCTTTTGGTAACATCAAAGATTGACCTGTAGTTTCCATTTTTCTTTCTTTCATCAACAATTGCTTTAACAGCACCATGGCCAACTCCTTTGATAGCTCCTATTCCAAACCGAATAGCTCCATTTTTATTTACAGAGAATTTATAATAAGATTCATTGATATCTGGCCCTAAAACTTCAATTCCCGCTCGTTTACATTCTTCCATAAAAAATGATACCTGCTTGATATCATTCATATTATTACTCAATACGGAAGCCATATATTCAGCTGGATAATGAGCTTTTAAATATGCTGTTTGGTAGGCAATGAATGCATAACAGGTTGAGTGAGATTTATTAAAGGCATATGCGGCAAATGCTTCCCAGTCTTTCCAGATCTTTTCCAGAATTTCTTCCGGATGTCCGTTCTTTTTACCCCCTTCAATAAATAATGGTTTTAATTTCTCCAATAAGGAAAAGATCTTTTTACCCATAGCCTTCCGCAATAAATCTGCTTCACCTTTGGTAAATCCTGCCAGTTTTTGTGATAAAAGCATCACCTGTTCTTGATATACAGTAATGCCGTATGTTTCTTTTAAATATCCTTCCATATCCGGAAGATCATATTCAATCTCCTCTCTTTCGTGTTTCCTATCA
>Ga0209013_10004509_pt1 | contig 12197 bp, 6 predicted proteins | sample Cruoilmetagenom2_FD_187291 | JGI IMG/M metagenome (GOLD analysis project Ga0209013, IMG submission 187291) | Oil polluted marine microbial communities from Coal Oil Point, Santa Barbara, California, USA - Sample 2 (SPAdes) (version 2) | ecosystem: Environmental > Aquatic > Marine > Oil seeps ...
GGAATTAATGTAAAGGTGTATATCCTTGTCTGGATTCTCTGACTCAAGAAAAAGCATCTGCGCAACGATAAGATTCGCCATGTGGTCCTCTACCTGACCGACCATAAAGATCACACGCTCTTTCAGCAATCGGGAATAAATGTCGAATGCTCGCTCGCCTCTACCCGTGGTCTCAATGACCATTGGTACCAGCCCAAGTGCCTGTGGATCTACCATATCATTGCTGAATTCTGTCATGCTTACTCCTGTTTGCCAGCCTCGATTGCGGCAGGGTTTACCAGCTCCTGAAAGCTGACGGTCTTATCTGTAATTTCAGCATCTTTCAGCAATTTGTCAACAACCATGCTTTCCAGGACCTGGGCTTCGATTTCTGACAGACGCTTGCTGTCTGATTTGTACCACTCCACGAATGACGCCGGTTCTTCATAACTTTCAGCAAGCTTATGTAATCGCGCCTCGACCGCTTTTGCATCAGGCAGCATTTCCTCACTTTCAGTAATCTCGGCAAGAATCAGGCCCAGTGCCACACGACGCTCTGCAAGTTTGCCATACATGGCCTGCAAGTTTTCATCTTTTTTTACCTCAGGCTGCTCTTTCTCGGCAGTCTCAAGAAGCAGATTCTTTTCCTGAACTACCAGGACTTGTGGCAAATCAATTTCATTGTTTTCCAGCACGGCCTGGAAAACAGTGTCCCGCGTGATGATCGCCAGACGGTCCTCAGCCTCACGTGAAAGATTTTCCTTGATTTCCTCACGAAATTTTTCCATGCCGCCTTCCTTTACACCGAAGGCCTCGGCCAGTTCTTCATCTATTTCAGGCAATTCTTCTTCTGCAACCTCCGTTGCCTTTACTTCAAATACAGCCTCTTTTCCCGCCAGTTCTTCCGCATGGTAATCATCCGGAAAAGTGACTGTGAATGTTCTTTCCTCACCTTCCTTTATGCCGATCAGCTGATCTTCGAAGCCGGGCACAAGAGAGCCTGAGCCGATTACAACAGGCATCGCCTTACCTTCACCACCAGCGAAGGGAGTACCGTCTACACTGCCGCTAAAATCCAGTGATACGCGGTCGCCATCTTTTGCCTCGCCATCCGTTTTGTTCCAGTTCATGCGCTGACGACGCAAAGATTCCAGCGTTGTATCTATGTCCTGATCAGATATTTCACAAAGCGTTCGCTCTACTTTAAGACCTGCCAGAGCCAGTGCTGTTAGATCGGGAAAGACCTCAAAGGTAGCCGTATATTCAAGATCCTTGCCTTCACCACCTGATGAGGTCTCTATTGAGGGTGGGCCGGCAGGCCGTATTGCCTCCTGCCCCAGCGCCTCCTGATAAGAGGACTGGATCAGGTCACCGATGACATCCTGCATAACCTGTCCGAGATAGCGTGATCTCATAATTTTCATCGGGATCTTTCCCGGGCGAAATCCCGGTACTTTCACCTGTTTAGATAGTCGCTGCAACTGCCTGCTTATTTCGCTGTCCACACGTTCAGCGGGAACTGAAATGGTCATTTTTCTTTCAATATTGCCCGACTGCTCTACGCTTACCTGCATGTTAATATTCTCACTGGTTACTCACTCTATAAGAACGCTTCAATCAATTCATGAATGCGCCTAAGTTTCAATGTCTGGTGCGAAAGGGGAGACTCGAACTCCCACGGGTTACCCCACTGGAACCTAAATCCAGCGCGTCTACCAATTCCGCCACTCTCGCTTAGTGTCACGAACATTACTGCCGAATAAGCTCTACTCGGAAAAAATGTTACAGAACCGCGTGATTCTAGCGTAATACAGGAAAAAAACAATCCAGATTACCCTCGGCTACTTCTTTTTACCTTATTGTTTTTATTTCCCCTCTAAAGACTCAGCCTGGCGTCAACAAAATAACAAAGATGAAACAAAATTGTGCCTGATGGACGAAAGCCTCAGCGACGCTCCAGCCAGACTTCCAGCCCCTGCACGATGATGTCCAGATCCAGATCAAGCACCTGGGCAAGCCGATCCTTGTCTAGCTGACAACCGAATTTTTTCAGTTCCTGATAAATATATTGCTTCACTGCCGGTGCCAGCTCCGAATCAGGGGCATCATGCTCAAGTGCCAATGCTGCCAGGTCATCAATCATACGATGCAAGGTATTTAAATAGATTACAGGCTCGTCGAGTTGGCCGAAATGTGTCAAATACATCCGCTCCGGGTGCCAGGCCATCATACGATCAATGGAAGCATGCCAGGCGGGTGGATCAAACTGTACCGGGGTGGTCGGCGGGAAAATAAAAGAATGGCCGTCACAATCGAGCTCTGGATAGGCAATGCCAAAGGTATCTCCAGTAAAAAAACCTCTGCTCTGCTCGTCCCATACACAGAAATGGTGCCTGGCATGACCTGGAGTATCGAGTACCAGTAATTCTCTTTCGCCAAGCCTGAAACGATACATATCATCAGCTTCAATGACACGGTTTTCATCAACAGGGATAATTTCCCCTACGCTATCACGCAAGCCCTGCTTGCCGTAAACGGCTTCTGCGCCGGCTATCAGGCGTGCAGGGTCAATCATATGCCTGCTGCCAAAGGGATGAATCACCAGTTGTGCATTCCGGCAAAGCTGCATCAACTTTCCCGCCCCGCCCGCATGATCAAGGTGCACATGGGTAGGAATGATGAAATCTACGTTATTGAATGTTAAGCCCTGGTCAGCCAGCACAGCTTGCACGCGATCACATGTCTGTTCTACACCGGTATCAATAACCGCGGCACGGTTGTTATCGATGATCAGATAACAGGCAGCCAGGCCGGGTCGCAGATAACCAGTGTCGATCTGAATGATATTGTGATCAAGTAGTTTGCTATAGGTTTTCACTTATACAGCCTGTTATTTGAAATATCAGTGGGCACTTCAAATTAGTTCAGGATAAAATCCAGAATTAATAGAGGTGCCAACTATCTTACATGTTTTTATTTTCCCTACAGGTGTTATTATTAGACAATTGCAAAAGAAACCCTTATAAATCAAGGATCGGACACTCAATCAATACCCCTCTACAATAAATAATGGCAAAAGATACGGATAATCAGGTATACCGGGTAATCATGGACGGTTATTTTCTTGCAGACACCAGCAAGGCACAGGTGATCAGAAAGTTAAAGAGGCTGTTTGGGATCACTGAAGAAAAAATGTTGGAGATGTTTGATGGTCAGCCAACCATCATCAAAAATCAGCTTCCGAAACACCAGGCCTATCAATACCTCAGAACGATTACCAATGCAGGCGCCGCCTGTCATATCGACAAGCTGAACATGGCAGGTCCTGAAGAAACAACGCAAATTCCTGTCCATATTGAAAGAATCAATGAAGTAGATAGTCTTGATCCCCTGGACACAATCAAAAAGCGCATCAGGGACAGAAACGATTTCAGTGAGGTCATGCGGCAGGAACTACTGGAAATGGACCAGGTGCGTAAAAAAAGCGACCTGATCATTATTTCAACATTTGTTTTCCTGTTTCTAATTCTTATTGCCACAATTATTTTTCTTTTCCTGCTTTGACATAGAATATTCTCATTCCACGCTCAGGCAATGTGGCAGATGCCAGCTTACAATTTTATAGTGACAAGGCATTTTATAGTGCAGCCCCGGATATTTCGGGTCTCTGAAGATGCGAGTCCGTCTATAGATCAGAGACTCCTTAGATAGTTTCAAACTTTCAATACTTTAGACTCTTTCTGCTGTATAATCCGCGCCCTTTCCTTCCCTACTCGGCTAGATACGTGTCACGCAAACTTCGAAATATCGCAATCATCGCCCATGTTGACCATGGTAAAACAACCCTTGTTGATGCCCTGCTTGAGCAATCAGGAACATTTGGTGAACGTGAACAGGCGCCCGAGCGTGCCATGGATTCCAATGATCTTGAGCGGGAGCGTGGCATTACTATTCTTGCGAAAAACACATCAGTTGACTGGAAAGATCACACAATCAATATCGTCGATACCCCCGGCCATGCGGATTTTGGCGGGGAGGTAGAGCGCGTACTGTCGATGGTTGATTCTGTCCTGCTTCTGGTCGATGCAGTGGAAGGGCCGATGCCACAGACCCGGTTTGTTACCCAGAAAGCCTTTAATATGGGCTTCAAGCCTATCGTGGTTATCAATAAGATTGATCGTGACGGCTCACGACCTGACTGGGTCATGGATCAAACCTTTGATCTGTTTGACCGCCTAGGCGGCACCGATGAACAACTTGATTTCCCGGTCGTCTATGCCTCAGCCATCAATGGTTTTGCCACGCTCGACCCGGATGTTAAAACTGACAACATGGATGCCCTGTTTGACATGATTATCGACCATGTCAGTGCGCCCGATGTAGATGTCAACGGCCCGCTGCAACTGCAGGTTTCCGCCCTGGATTATGATTCCTACAAGGGCATAATCGGTATCGGTCGTGTTTCTCGCGGCAGGCTGAAATCCAATACACCGGTCAAGGTCATTGATACCGAAGGCAAGCAACGGAACGGGCGTGTGCTGCAGGTTATGGGCCTGCATGGCTTGCAGCGAACAGAGATAGAAGAAGCTGAGGCAGGAGATATCATTGCCTTCAGCGGTATGGATGAATTATATATTTCAGACACCCTGTGTGACCCGGAGAATGTCGAGGCCCTCACACCACTGTCAGTCGATGAACCCACAGTCAGCATGTTCTTCCAGGTCAACAACTCACCTTTTGCCGGCAAGGAAGGTAAATATGTGACTTCCCGCCAGATTCGCGACCGCCTGCAAAAAGAATTACTGCACAATGTCGCGTTGCGCGTTGAAGACACCCCGGATCCGGACAAATTCCGTGTCTCTGGTCGCGGCGAACTGCATCTTTCTATCCTTATTGAAAACATGCGTCGCGAAGGCTTTGAAATGGGTGTCTCCCGACCGGTAGTCATCATCCATGAAGTCGATGGAGAACAGCATGAACCCTATGAAATGCTTACGGTCGATGTAGAAGCGGACCACCAGGGCACCGTCATGGAGAAACTGGGTGAGCGCAAAGGTGAACTGGCAGACATGCAGCCCGATGGGCGTGGCCGTGTCAGACTGGATTATATTATTCCCGCCCGCGGACTGATCGGCTTTCGAACTGAGTTTCTGACATCCACCCAGGGCACCGGGCTGATGCACCATGTGTTTGATCATTATGGCAAGGTTAAACCTGGCGAGGTTGGTCAACGTATGAATGGTGTGTTGATCGCCAATGGTACCGGTAAGTGCCTTGGCTTTTCCCTTTTCAATCTACAGGAACGGGGCCGTTTGTTTATCGGTCCCGGTGCAGAAGTTTATGAAGGCAGCATCATTGGCATACACTCACGCTCAAACGACCTCGTCGTTAACCCGCTAAAGGGTAAACAGCTAACTAACGTCCGAGCTTCTGGCACCGATGAAGCGATTGACCTTGTTCCACCCATTAATTTCACACTGGAACAGGCACTGGAATTCATCAATGACGATGAACTGGTCGAAGTCACACCGACAAGTATACGTATTCGTAAAAAACTGCTGCTGGAACATGAGCGCAAGAAAGCCTCACGGGTGCCAAAATCTGAAAGATAGCTTTTTAACCGCAGTGGACGCAGAGGTTCGCAGCGAAAACCTTTTTCTGATTTACAGATAATAAGTGCAACGCTATTAATCCAGTTTTGTATTGACACTAGTACAAAAAATAATCACCATAAAATCCTCTGCGAACCTCTGCGTTCTTTGCGGTTAGCTAGTATCTCAATAAGGAATACCCTATGCGCGATGCCACCCCTTCAGCTATATATCTGAAAGACTACCGCAAACCCGACTACCTGATTGACATAGTTGATCTTGAATTCGATCTGCAGAAAGATCTGACCAGGGTACATTCTCGCATGCAGGTTCGCCGCCGTGCCGGCGTTGCAGAATCTGCGGCCCTGGTGCTCGACGGGCAGGAACTTGAACTTATTTCTGTTATTGTTAACGATACACCACAGAATATTTCCACCCTGCTACTGACCGATGACGAATTGACACTGACATCACTGCCGGACCAATTTACTCTTGAAATTACCTGCACCATCAGACCTGAGTTAAACACCAAACTCGAAGGCCTGTATAAATCCGGCAGCATGTACTGCACACAATGTGAAGCCGAAGGCTTCCGGCGCATCACCTATTTTCCTGATCGGCCAGATATCATGGCACGCTTCAGCACCCGTATTACAGCAGATAAAACCGACTATCCTGTACTGCTCTCAAACGGCAACCTTCTGGATAGTGGTGACAGCGATGGCAATCGTCACTGGGCATACTGGGAAGACCCCTACCCCAAGCCCTGTTATTTGTTTGCACTGGTAGCTGGCCCTCTCTCTGTTCTCGAAGACAGCTACCGTACAACATCAGGCCGTGAAGTCGCGCTGAAGCTTTATACCGAACCTCACAATAGCAGTAAAACCGATCATGCCATGCGCTCTCTAAAACAGGCCATGCGCTGGGATGAAGAGGTGTTTGGCCTCGAATATGATCTCGACAGTTTCATGATCGTCGCGGTTGATGATTTCAACATGGGTGCGATGGAAAACAAGGGCCTGAATATTTTTAACACCGCCTGCGTACTGGCCCGACCCGACACGGCGACGGATGCCGACTATGACCGTATTCAATCTATCGTTGGTCATGAATATTTCCATAACTGGACGGGCAACCGTGTCACCTGCCGTGACTGGTTCCAGCTGAGCCTGAAAGAAGGTTTAACAGTTTTTCGTGATCAGGAGTTTAGCGCAGACCTTAACTCCCGAGCAGTGAAGCGTATTGAAGAAGTGCGCGTACTGCGCGGTCACCAGTTTCCTGAAGATGACGGCCCCACGGCACATCCTGTCAGGCCTGATAATTACATAGAAATCAGTAACTTCTATACTTCAACCATCTACCGTAAAGGTGCTGAAGTGATCCGTATGATGCATACCCTGATCGGCACAGATGCCTTTCGGCGTGGTATGGATCTTTATTTTCTGCGCCATGATGGCCAGGCGGTCACTACAGATGATTTTGTCGCCGCTATGGAAGATGCAAGCAAGCAGGACCTGGCTCAATTCCGTCTCTGGTACAGCCAGGCCGGTACACCAGAACTTGAGGTCAGCACACAGTTTGACGAAGAGAAAGCTGAACTGAGACTCGAGGTCAGTCAGCATACACCAGGCACTCCTGGCCAGTCGAATAAACGGGCCCTGCATATCCCCTTCTCAATCGGTCTGCTCGATGAAGATGGCAATGACATCGCCGTGCAACTGAACAGCGAAGTGAATGCCCCTGCAGCAGGCACCCGGACACTGGATATACGCAACGACAACGAAATCTTCATATTCAAAACGGGCAACAAGTGTCCACTACTTTCCCTGCTGCGAAACTTCTCCGCACCGGTTCGCATCACCAGCAAGCGGCCACAGGTAGAACTTTGCTTTCTGCTGCGTCACGACAGCGACCCGTTTAATCGATGGGAAGCCGGTCAGCAACTGGCCATGGGTCAGATGCAGGCACTGATAGCGGATATAAACCATCAGGTTCCAGACAGTGTCTTCGATGCATTTGCAGAAGTCCTCGGCAATCCGGCGCTGGATCAGGCCCTGATCAGCGAAATATTCACCCTGCCGAGTGAAGGCTATCTTGCCGACAACATGGAAACTGTGGATGTAGAAGGCATACACAGGGCAAGACTCCGCTTCAGAGAACTGCTTGCACAAAAACTGGAAGACCAGTTCAGCGCTATTGCAGATAGAAAAGAAACCAATATGCCATACAGCTTTAACGCTGAGGATGTTGCCAGACGACGATTGCACAACCTGTCTCTGTCATTCCTGATGGAATTACCCGACAGCAAATATGTAGAACTTTGTTTGAACCACTTTCAGCAGGCGGACAACATGACCGACAGTCTGAGCGCCCTGGTTGCCCTGTCCAACCGCGACTGCGATGCCTGCAGTCAGGCACTGAATACATTCTACGAAAAATGGTCTGCTGATGTTCTGGTAGTGAATAAATGGCTATCCGTACAGGCCATGTCCCGTCTGCCCGGGACTCTCGACAAAGTCCGTCAGCTGACAAAACACGAGGCCTTTGATATCAGGAACCCGAATAAGGTGCGTGCACTGATAGGCAGTTTCTGTGGCGCAAACCAGGCTCAGTTTCATGCCTCGAATGGTGAGGGATATGTATTTTTGACCGGTAATGTAATAGAACTTGATGCCCTGAACCCGCAAATTGCCGCCCGATTATTAACACCTCTTACTCGATGGAAGCGCATGGATAGTAAACGGCAGTTACTGATGAAACAGGCATTGGAAACCATTCTTGCACACCAGGGGCTTTCCCGCGACGTGTTTGAAATAGCCAGCAAGTCGCTTGCCTGATTAAATTATCCCACCTGTAGGAGCGCTGCCCTCGGCGCGATTGTTTTCAGGATTATGCGAAACCATGATGCTCGCGCCGAGCGACGCTCCTACGAAAGGCGGATTTTGAACAGTAATTCCTCCCTGCAACTAACGCCACGGATAACACGGTCTTTTAGAATAGAACATCAGTTATAATCTGCATAAATTAACTTTGTGATCTACTGATGAATTCATCCAGCCCGGCAACAATCGCTGACCTTTCCTTTGATTCTCTGAATACTGTTTCAGGACTGCAGCAATTCGACCAGATATTTCTGTCTGTGCTGGCTGACAAGGACCCATCGCTGCACAATAAATTACTCGCCTACCGTCAGAAAAAAACAAATTTCACTGCCATTGAGCTGAGCGAATTTCTGCTTGCACTGGCACCGTATATCGAAGCATTCATTGCAAGCAAATTCGACATCGAATATGAAACCAAAGCATCACTCGAACGTATTAGCAACGAAAAAGCAGTTCATATATTTAAAAAGCAATTTATCCAGCGCCGCTCACGCCGATATCGTGGTGAAATGGATATTCCTTTTGCAGAACTCGACAAGTGGCTGCATCAGCAGGTCGGCAACAGCGAAGACAGGGAACTTGCTGTCTCTCAATATGCCGTTTCTTTACTTGGCGACACTGAAAAATTTGATAATGACATCAGGCGGCTAACGCAATGGGTCATCCAAATTCGAAAAAATAATGCAGCACCAAATGTCCTTGAAAACTGGGTCAGTTTCAAATTGCCGACTCTTATCGATTATGCCCATTTAGTCCCGCTGGAAGACATCAGCGAAGACCCTGTGGGCAGATGCCAGGCGAGCCCGGAAAGTCATGTAAGACGTGATGGCTTCAGCCTCACCGATCACAGGATGAACCTGCGCCAGATCATGGGCGAGGTAAATTACTGCATCTATTGCCACGACCATGACGGGGATTTCTGCTCACGTGGTTTTCCGGAAAGCAAGAACAATCCCAACCTGGGCTTTCGCGTTAACCCGCTGGGTGAAACCTTGACGGGTTGCCCCCTGGGAGAAAAGATCTCCGAGATGCACCTGCTCAAACGCGACGGCTATGATATTGCTGCACTCGCTATGGCGGCTCGTGATAATCCCATGCTCCCCGCTACTGGCCATCGTATCTGTAATGACTGCATGAAGGCCTGCATCTATCAGAAACAGGATCCCGTTAACATCCCGGAAGTTGAAACAGGTATCCTGACTGACGTGCTGAAACTGACATGGGGCGTAGAGATTTATTTGTTACTGGTGCGCTGGAACCCTTTGCGACAGGAACAGTATCTACCTGAAGATAATAACAAACGCCGTGTGCTGGTTGTCGGCCTGGGACCTGCAGGTTTCACCATGGCCCATCACCTCAGTATGGCAGGCTGCAATGTTACTGGTATAGACGGTTTAAAACTTGAGCCGCTGGATGAGCATCTACTGACATCACCCATACGCCATTATTCCAGCATTGTAGAATCTCTGGATAATCGGATACTGTCAGGTTTCGGCGGAGTAGCCGAATATGGAATCACTGTACGCTGGGATAAAAATTTTCTCAAACTGATTTATATCAGCCTGGCAAGACGGGGAAATATCGGCCTCTCCGGTGGTGTCCGCTTTGGCGGCACACTGACCATCGAAGATGCCTGGGATGAAGGTTTTGAACATATCAGCATAGCCAATGGCGCCGGGCTGCCCAGAGTCATACCAATGATCAACAGCCTCTCTCGCGGCATGCGACAGGCCAATGACTTTCTGATGGCGCTGCAGCTGACCGGAGCAGCAAAATTCGATAGCCTGGCAAACCTTCAGGTACGCCTGCCTGCAGTGGTGATCGGCGGTGGACTGACAGCCATCGATACCGCCACTGAACTACAGAGCTATTACATTCGTCAGGTCGAAAAGACCCTCATACGTTATACAATTCTTGAACAAACAATGGGCAGGGAAAAAATCTTTGCCGACCTGGATGAAGAAAACCGGGGCATACTCGAAACCTTCCTCGAACATGGCAAAGCCGTCGCCACAGAAAGAAAGCGGGCTGCCGCCAGTGATGAAAAACCGGACTTTCTTCCCCTGCTGCGACAATGGGGCGGTGTTACCCTGACCTACCGCCGTGGCCTGAATGAATCTCCGGCATATTTGCGCAACCACGATGAAGTCGTCAAGGCTTTGCAGGAGGGTATTTTTTATGCTGAAGGAGTGGAACCTGTCGAGGCCATGCTTGATGAGTATGGTCATGTAGCCGGGCTGCGCTGCAGAGTTAAACAGCAGCGTGATGGCCGTTGGCTGGCCAGCGAAGAGCAAATTCTCCCGGCACGCGCGATCATGGTGGCTGCCGGTGCATCACCCAATACTATTTATGAAAATGAATACCCCGGCAGCTTCAAAATAGATGGCAACCATTTTTTTCCGTATGTCTGCCACCCTTCCGGAGTCCAGCCAGTTGCTGTTGCCGATAACTGCAAAGCCGACGAATTCGGCCCTTTCACTTCCTATGCGTATCAGGACAAGCGCATTAGTTTTATCGGCGATACACACCCTGTGTTCCATGGCAGCGTGGTAAAGGCCATTGCCTCCAGCCAGCGCACCTATCCAGAAATCATCAAATTACTCAATCAGCAACCTGAGGATCTATTGCGTAAAGAGTTTGATAATTTCACATCAGAATTCCAGCAGAAGCTGTCTGCAACAGTCGATCGTGTTAATGCATCTCATCCTGCAGTAGTAGAATTGTGGGTCAGAGCACCGATGGCTGCCAGGAACTTCCAGCCGGGACAGTTTTTCCGCCTGCAGACCTTTGAAAAGAACAGTCGTGTAGTGGCCGGCACACGTTTGCAGATCCCCTTGCAAACGGTCAGTGGTGCCGGTGTGGATGGAGATTGCGTACGCTTGCTGCTGCTGCGTTTTGGGGCCAATGCACGCATTGCTGAACAACTGAAACCCGGTGATCCCCTGGTGCTGATGGGTCCAACTGGCTCACCGGCAGAACTGGGGCACCAACGTACTGTAATGGTCATCGCTGGCGCATGGGGTGCTGCGGTGATGATAGATCTGGGGAGGGCACTGCGTGCAGCAGGTAACCGTGTCCTGTTCTTCGCATCCTTTCGATGTCAGGATGACATCTATTTTAAAGACGAACTGGAACAATGTGCAGACCAGATCGTCTGGGCCAGTACTACCGAACCACTGATTGAATGCCGCCGCCCGCAAGACAGCAGTGTCCAGCAGACCAACATCATCAAACTAATCAAGGATTATGAAGAAGGCAATCTTACGGCTGGCAACGGAGAAAACCAGATCAAGTTGTCCGATGTGGATGAAATAATGATTATGGGTTCTACAGGTCTTCTGAAAGCAATGCAGCAATCACTTAAAGACGGCCTCAAACCTCTGTTCAAGGACAATGTACATGCCACCGGTACTGTCGGTAGCCCGATGCAATGCATGATGAAAGGTGTTTGCGGGCAGTGTCTGCAATGGCAGATAGACCCAGCGACAGGTAAGCGCACACGAGCCGTATTTTCATGTGCCAAACAGGATCAGCCTCTGTCATGGATAGACCTTGATAACCTCGGTGCACGTCAGGCACAGAATCGCTTATCAGAATACATGACCAATTTATGGGCTAACCATATACTCAATGATCAGGGAGCCTGTGATTAATTATGGCATATCTCTGGCTTACAGGCTGATCCACAATCAAGGCGATACTTTGAAAGCATGCCTGGGCCTGGTGAAAAGTGTCAACGCAGAGT
>Ga0209013_10004510_pt1 | contig 12196 bp, 12 predicted proteins | sample Cruoilmetagenom2_FD_187291 | JGI IMG/M metagenome (GOLD analysis project Ga0209013, IMG submission 187291) | Oil polluted marine microbial communities from Coal Oil Point, Santa Barbara, California, USA - Sample 2 (SPAdes) (version 2) | ecosystem: Environmental > Aquatic > Marine > Oil seeps ...
TCCGGATTTATTGCTGAGATTAACATGCTCAGTTTTTCTATAGTCGGGATGGATTTTCCTTGTTCATATCGTGCATATGCGTTGTGAGATTTTGCTCCCATCCGTTTCGCAACCTCTTTCAGTGTTAATTTATTCTTGAGCCTTAATCTACGAAGCATAAATGCGTTCAAAATTCCCGGATTATTAGAACCAATTTCAAAATAATCATCTTTACCCGGATAAACCTTCACAGTAAATCCATCTTTATTTATCAGTACCTGAATAGCATCACAAATCATTTCAAAAGCTTCTTTTTTTGAACGTCCTTGAGTAACAACGCCCAGAATCGGAACTTCAATTGCCCAAAACGATCCGGCTTTTATAACACGTCCTGGATATCTCATTTGCTATCTCCTCCAGCCTCCTTGATGATGGCCTTTGCAGTATATTCATTGATCTCATTGTGACGGGGAACCGCTATCTCCTGTTCTCCATCAGTCCAAATGTCGTGTTTCCCACCATGTCTCGATAATCGCCATCCCAACTTTCGTAATTTCTTTTCTAGTTCCCGCCGCCTCATTCTTCTAGTTTACACTAATATGTGTAATATCGCAAATGTTATTTTTTCTCTGAAAAATCTGATTGCTTATCTCGATACCTTTGATTGATTGATTTATTAATCCGCCTAACAATTACTAGAGAGCGTGCTTCCTTTTTGAAAAAATGCAGTTTTAAAATCTTACAAAATCAAAAAAATCTGCTAAATTCTGGCTTGATGTTAAAATAACCTATCAATACCCAGGATATATTGCAATCCATATATCCAGTCTTTCTTATTATTACATGAAAACTCAAAGATGGAAATATTAGGAGGAGGAAGCTCGTCTCTGTTTGATTATAATTTATCAAGGGGGCTTGAAACATCCGCATATTTTTTTCGGATCACATGCGTGTAAATCATTGTTGTATTAACATTTTTATGACCTAGCAACTCCTGTATCGTTCTAATATTGTAACCGGATTCCAGCAAATGGGTAGCAAAACTATGGCGTAAAGTATGGCAACTTGCATTTTTATATAATCCCGCCTTTATGACACCTTTTTTGATTGCACGTTGAAGTGTACTGGGTTGAATGTGATATCGCTTGATTTTTCTGCTTTCCGGATCCATAGACAGATTCTGAGAAGGAAATACCCATTGCCAGCCCCATTCTTTTTCAGCATTAGGATATTTTCTCCTGAGTGCATGAGGCAAAGTTGTTTCTCCATGTCCGAAATTTAAATCGTTTTGATGTTGCTCTTTTATTTTTTTCAAATGAGCTATTAAAGGATCTTTCAGGCTTTCCGGTAATACCGTGGTTCTATCTTTATTACCTTTCCCCGAACGGACAATCACTAAATGGTTTGGAAAATCTAAGTCTTTTACTCTTAACTGGATGCACTCTAATAAACGAAGACCACTACCAGAAAGGAGTTTGGCCATCAATAAGTGCCTGCCAGATAGACAGAAAAATAACTTTTGAACTTCCTCACGGGAGAGAACAACCGGCAATCTAAACAGTCGTTTAGCTCGGACTGTGTCCGCAAGGCCTTTCAATTCTTGACATAAAACATTTCGAAATAGAAACAATAGTGCATTAAACGCTTGGTTCTGAGTCGAGGCTGATACCCTGTCACGGGTAGCTAGACGTGTAAGAAAATTTTTGACATCCTTACTTTTTAAGGAATAAGGATCACGATTATTCATAAAACTGCGAAACCTGTTAATCCATATTCGATATGATTTCTCTGTTCTAGGCGAGTAATGCCGAAGTTGAATATGTTTATGAAATTTGCAAATAATAGCTTCCCAGTTGACATCATGTTTTTGGTCCGTTTTACAATCTTCCCTATTTTTTATCCGGGCATCGGCTGTTACAGAAGAAGAAGCCTTTTGCCTGCTTGGAAACTTTTTGGTATATATCAGAACGGCGTCTGCCGCCTGTTTGATCTGCCAATCTGCAACCCTGTCATCTCTTTCCAATTTGTCTAAAAAGGAAGATAGATTTTGGTTTACAGTTCTATGAGTATGAGGTAGATATCGGCAATAGTCGAGAAATTTCTTCGACCAATACACGTAATATTTGACGCGTTCCTTCTGCACTGATCCGGAAAGGATCAAGTATTTTTCAAAATGAGTTATCTTTTTAAGATCTAAGTCCATAAAACCTTCTAAATATTAAGGTAAGAAGATATCTCGTTTGCAATATATCCTGGATATTGCTAGGATATTACTGCATTTTCAGCATGTTATTCATGAACGCACAATTTAAAGACGGGATTATAGCTGTATTTTTATCAAAATATTTCATGCAATATAGTAATTGTTCGGCAGCACACAAGTTAGGAGAGCAGAAGAAATGACGACATCTTGCAGGTCATGGTGGCGTAATTGTGCCCTAGAAGCAGATTCTGAAGTACTGGACATCGATAGGATAGAGGACGATATTGCTCCCATCGCCCCAAACGTCTCGAGGATCCGTGAGCTTATATCAAGTCTCGAATTGTGCCATCACAAGGCCGAACGATGGGTCCACAATATCATCGAGGCGATCGGTGCTGGCGAAACCCAAAAAGGGCTAGGCACGCGTTCTCCTGATCAGCAACACTCGGCTGAGAAAGTATGGCTAAATGCCTGCGCCGCTCTCTCAGCGTGGTGTGCGGGATGTGCGAGCACAAAGATCGATTTATCTATCGACACCGTTCCGGCGTCTCAACTCCTTGCTTGCCTTGGGGACCGCTCGCCGTTGAAAGAATGGCAGGTCCAACGGGTGATTGAGAAGATCCGCAGCTCGATCCATTGGCCACAGTCACTTGACGACCCAACGGCCCAGTATGTGTGGATTCTTCTAAGTGGAGGTGAATATGAACTTGCTTACCGCAATGAGTGCCCTGAGCACTACAAGGAACATGAAGATTTCTGGCTGAAAACAGTTCGAACGATCGTTCATGACAGCGAGAGTGGGCATCAGGCAGAACTCTCCTTGGGCCTGGCCATCGATATACTTATGCCCTGCCACTGGAGGTTTGTGACAAATCTTCAAATTGTTCTAGAGGCGATAGGCGGGAAACTCAATTTGGATAAGCCATTTGCAGCGTGTGGCAGGAACATCACCCTGGTACCGATTCGTCGCCGGATGGAAATTGTTTCCAATACTCTAAAGGTTTTCTGTGGCGACCCGGAGTTAAACCAGGAAGTGGATAGGGATTTGCTGGCCCTACTTGGAGAACCGACAGAAGTAAAGAGATGGCTTGCCGCCTCCTTAGACAAAACAATAAGGCTTCAACTGAGCCCGCCGGCCGAACTACGAGCAATGTCTGCCCTGGCGGGGCCTGACTGGATAACACAGTAAAGCTCCAGTTGAGCTTATGAGGAATTTTGAGGATACTGCCGAACAAGATGCTGCACCGGACGGCAATTCCGCTGTGCTCCATTGCCGCCGGTGAGCTTTGCCGTTAGACGCAATGGCATCATGAATAAGCTGATGGACAATGTGGTGAAATTTCGTGAGGTTCAGCAATTTCGACAGAAGTGGCTTCTGATTAGCCTGGCTGGAGCCTCGCTCTGCCTCATCATCCTTTTCGGATACGGAATGATCAAGCAGCTTGTCTTTGGTTACCCCTGGGGTAACAGACCTATGTCTGATATGGCGATCGCAATAGTCGGGCCGATTATGATTTTGATGGGGATTGGCCTTCCTATGCTTTTCTATAAAATGAAGCTCCTCACTGAAGTTCGAGAAGATGGGGTGCATATCAACTTTGTTCCACTGTCGCGTCAGACAGTACTGTTCGAAAATATAGTCAGTTGCGAGGTTCGGACGTATAAACCGATACGAGAGTACGGTGGTTGGGGTGTGCGGTATGGATGGGCCGGAAAAGCATATAATGTCAGTGGTAACCGTGGTGTATATCTGAAGCTGTCAAGCGGTAAGGGATTACTGATCGGGTCACAACGCCCGGAAGAACTTGCACAGGCAATTCAATCGGGGATGAGGGGGTAGGCGAAATTCTCTACTGCGCCTGACCCCAAGTCGTAAGGCACATAACAATTCATTTGTATAGCAAATAAATTTCAATATTATTGCACAAAACCCTTATGGCTTTTCTGTAGTTGAATCAAACGGTGCGATATGGAGAGAGTCCCCGTTTTTTTTCTCCGGACGGGAAATCAGGTAGAGCGCATCCGCGGTTTTTTCCGAAATGATGGTCGCCTGCAGGAGGATGGAGCCCGACAGGAGGAAGAAGTTGCGGCCGACTTTTCTCCTGAACCCCCCGCGGAGCACCATGACGCCGTACTGGCGCATCATCAGGCGGCGGAGCAGGGGGACCAGGTTAAAAGCCATGGAAAGGGAAAGGGTTAACTTTTTACCCAGATATGGCTGGAGGGATTCGTGGGTTTTCCATGGATCCATTCTGGATGTGAGAATCATGATGGCGGCGTACACGGCCATCCCCCGGGCGGCTATTTTCAAACCTGGATAGAAGTCTTCACGCGTAATTTCAGAGACGCCGGCTTTCAGCAGGACCAGGAATACAGGCAGAAGGAACAGCATCAGAAAAAAGATCCAGAACCAGGGCTTTTTCAATTCCGGGAATCGTCCGGATCCGCCGATCATAAGAAGAGCCAGGCCGGCCATTCCGGCGACGATCGTAGACCACAGGGAGGGATAGAACGCACCGGCCAGTATAAGAAGAATGATAAACTTTTCTCCCCGGATCACAATGTCCTCCCCAGGCGCTTTTGAATGTAACCGGATAATTTCCACGCACTAAGGCCGGCGAGAGCGCCCGCTGTCAGATAAATCAGGGCCACAATGGAGAGAATCTTCATGCCGCCCCAGGCGGGCAGGCCGAGAAGATTCTGCATTTCCTGTATATATTCCAGAAACACGGTAAAGATATCCATTCCGTAAAACAGCCATGCGCCCATCAGATGATGGAAGAGGGGGTAAAGGCAGGCCAGGCTGGCTGCCAATAAAAAACCAAGTATGTTGACCCCCAGTAGAAGAATGACGATCTCCACGATGACGCTTTCACTGAGGATGCTGATGAACGGCGTGAACCTTACTCCGGCAATCGAGAGGAGCTTGATGGATCCGGCCACAACGCCCATGCTGATAAAAAGCCCTCTTGTATAGACTATACGGGAAGAGGTAAGAATGATGATCATGCCGATGGCGGTCAGAGTGAGGCCTTTAAAGGGCATATGAATGGCATGGAGAGCGGTGCCCAGGGTAATCTCGGCAACGCCCCAGAGGCCGCCGAAAACAGCGATGGCCGCGGCGGAAGAATATATATTATAACTAACGCCGGGCGCCTGTATTTTTTGGCTCAAGCCGGTCATCGTGAAACTCCAGAATGCGATCGGCCGCCGCCTCAAGAAACGGGAGCTCATGGGATGCCACAATGATACTCCCCCCTTGCTGCCGGTATGTTTCCATCATGGCATGAAAGGATTCCATGTAGGCACGGCTCATGCCATGGGTGGGTTCGTCCAGGAGCAGAAGCTGCGGCTCTGATGCAAGGGCCGTGGCGAGTGTAACCCGTTGCTGTTCCCCATAACTGAGCGTAACAATGGAGCGGTCCGCACATTTTTTCAGGTCAAAGTCGCAAAGAACCCGCTCGAGATAGTCCCTTGAAAAGGTCTTGAAATTCCTCATGGGATGAGAAATCTCTTCTGCTGCACTGAAACAGAAGAGCTGGCTCTGCGGATCCTGTGCCACGAGAGAGCAATTGCCGACCCGGTCTTTTCTTTTTTTCCAGGCCTTGCCATCAACGATGATTTTTCCTTTGCCGTTCCAGAGGCCGGCCAGTGCTCCCAGAAGGGTCGACTTCCCGCAGCCGTTCGGTCCCCATAGCCCCAGACATTCCCCTTTTCTGAGATGAAAGGAAACCCCTCTGCCGAGGGCTCCCTTGATTTCCGGGATTCTGAGGTTCTCCACCGACAGGAACACATCATAGCCGGCAGGCCCCGGTGTTGCGGACGGCGCAGGAAGATCGGGAATCATTCGTTCTTCTGCTTCCGCAGGAGAACAGGTAAAGATTCCTTCTTCACAGATGCAGCGAATCTCATCGCAGAGGGATAAAAGCCAGGTGGAATGCTCCACAATCACGCAGGCCAGGTTCCTTTTCCTTTTTTCACTCAGGAGCCATTCTTTCAGCAGTTCCCGTTTTTCAACGTCCAGGTTGGCGGTGGGCTCATCCATCAGGAGGAGGGACGGTTCTCTTCTGGCCGCGCACGCCAGTGCCACGGCCGCCTTTTCACCTGAGGACAGATCCCGGATGTTCCTGTCCATCAGATGCTCCAGGCCGAAAGTTTCAAGGAGGTTTCCCGGGGAGCGCCCGTTTCCGGCATTTTCGATCTCATCCCTGGGTGTCGGTCGAAAGAGCTGCCACGACGGATTCTGGAAAATCAGGTCCACGCCTCCGGGAATGTAATCAAGAACCGGATTTGTGCGAACTGTCCCGCCCACCTGCCATCCTTTCTGGGGCTGCAGCAGGCCGGCCATCCAGTTCAGCAGGGTCGACTTACCGCATCCCGATGGGCCTAAAAGTCCCAGGATCTGTCCTCGCCGGACGTGAATATCGAGCCCCGCGATGATTTTTCTCTTTGCAGGAAGGCTTTCGATATGGAGATCTCCTGCCGAAAGAAGTATATCGTTGGGTAGGCCCATTGAATTTTCAGGCATTTTTTTCCTTCAGATCCGCGAAAAGTTCATCGAACTTTTTATTGACTTCCTGGTTGGCCCAGTCCAGAAGATCCTGATAGCGCTTCAGCAGTTTTTCCGCTTTCGGAGTGAGCACGGCGCCGCCCCCGCCGGGTCCGCCCACGGCCGTGGACAGCAGCTTGAAACCAAGCCTCTCCTCGCTGGCCTGGAGATAGCCCCAGGCATGCCTGTAAGAAATCTTCAGTTTTTTGGCCGCAGCGCTCAGGGAGCCTTCCTCTTTAATTTTTTTAAGAAGGGCGGCGCGCCCATGCCCGAAGACGATTCTGTCCTCCGTGATCAGCCAGATTTTGGAACGTACGGAAATTCGCATGTCTTCCTCCCTTCAAGCCGGGGCCTTGATCTGTTCATGGGATCGAGATTATGTAATCCTCCATCCTGCTGAAAATATATTCATCCGGGTTCCGCGGATGGATCCAACCAGCCCCATGTGAAATTTCCGGGCAATCGTCACAGCCGCGCTGGACGGTGATGTTCTTGACAGAAGTACCGGCATCCTCTGGCGCACCGCCTTGGCAGCGACTTCAAATGTCAACCTGCCGGTGGACAGGAGGATTTTATCCTGCAGAGGTATACCCTCCAGCAGGGCCCGCCCGAAAGTTTTGTCCACAGCATTGTGTCTCCCGATATCTTCCGCGTAAAAAAGAATTTTGCCATTCTGTGCCAGGGCAGCCAGATGCACGCAGTGCGTCTCCGGGTATAGAGAGGGCAGGGACTGGAACTGCTTCATCAACTCCGAGATTTCCCGGCGGGAGACGGTAAAGGCCATATTGATCTTTTTGTCGCAGTCCATGACCTCATCGATATTGTCGATCGTAATACCCCGTCCGCATCCGGATGAGATGCTGGCTTTTTGCAGAAGAGACCGGAGTTTATCAGGATCCATCGCAGCCGTAATATCTACGATCCCCTCTTCTGTGTCTACGTCGACGGCCTCGATCATATTGCTTCCGTTCACCAGCCCTTCGGATGCCAGAAAACCCACGGCAAGCTCTTTTTCATTGCCGGGAAGGCATTGCATGGACACCAGGGAGGCCCCGTTAATTCTGATTTCCAGCCGGGTTTCGATGGCGAGGGGAATTTCTTCTTTTTTCCTGTCTTCGCCGATGAGCCGCTCAACAGGGGTCAGTGATGTGCGTTCCGGGTTTTTCAAGTCGCCTGATCCTCCTAACTTATTGATATCGTTATGTTTATTTCAACATAACACTTTTTTTTATCTTGACATTTTTTTTTAGATCTATTAATTTTAGGGCTGTTGTTTTGGTTTCAAAACGATCCTTCTTATCATAAGAAGGAGGGAGTGGTAAATTTAAGCTGCTAACAACCCTTTCCGGTATTGCAGGCTTCCCCGCGTGAAACATGCCGGGCGCTTCAGAGCGCCACCACTCATGCGAGTCCATGCGTCGGGAAAATATTAGCCTACAATAGGAAAGAAAACAAGCAGGAAATTTTTTAGGAGGCAGGGGGTCAGAACAGCCCTCAGGTATTAACCCAAGAAAGGGAGGTATCTTATGAAAATTCGCCGGAGAGACTTCCTCAAGATTTCCGGTGCTACAACAGCCGGCGTAGCGCTGGGAAGTCTGGGATTTGATTTCTCCTGGGCAGAGGATACGAAGAAGTATCCGCTGAAGATTCAGTATGCGAAAGAGAGCACGTCAATCTGTCCGTACTGTGCGGTCGGTTGCGGCTTGATCGTCTCCAGCAAGGACGGCAAAGTGATCAATATTGAAGGAGATCCGGATCATCCGATCAACAAAGGGTCTCTTTGCAGTAAAGGCGCTTCGCTTTCACAGCTTGCCAGTCCTGACAACCGGATCACCAAAGTCATGTACCGTGCGCCTTACAGCGACAAATGGGAGTACAAGACCTGGGATTGGGCTCTGGAGACGCTTGCAAAGCGGATCAAAGCAACCCGGGACGCAACCTACCAGGTAAAAAATCAAAAAGGTCAGGTTGTGAACAGGACGACCGCCATCGCATCTGTCGGGAGCGCTGCCCTGGACAATGAAGAATGCTGGCTTTATCAGAAATTTCTCCGCGGATTGGGGCTGGTGTATATCGAGCACCAGGCTCGGATATGACACAGCGCCACTGTTGCGGCTCTGGCAGAGTCGTTCGGACGCGGGGCAATGACCAATCACTGGTGTGACATTGCCAACAGCGATTGCATCCTCATTATGGGGAGCAACGCTGCTGAAAACCATCCCATTTCATTCAAGTATGTTACGGAAGCCATCGAAAGAGGAGCTACGCTGATCAGTTGTGATCCGCGCTTCACACGCACTTCCGCGAAAGCCCACATTTATGCTCCACTGAGATCGGGGTCCGACATCGCTTTCCTGGGTGGGATGACCAATTACATCATTGCGAATAATCTTTACAACAGGGAATACGTTGCGGAATATACAAACGGTTCCTTTCTGGTAAACGAAAAGTTCGGTTTCCATGACGGTCTTTTCACAGGTTACGATAAAGAAACCGGAAAGTATGACAAATCGACCTGGACATTCCAGAAAGATGCGAACGGGATTCCGAAGCAGGATAAAACCCTGCAGAATCCCAGGACCGTATTCCAGCTTCTGAAAAAACATTTTTCCCGCTACAACGCGGATCTTGTTTCAAGAATTACCGGGACGCCCAAAGAGAAGCTGCTTCAGGTGTACAAAGCTTATGCCGCCACGGGCAAAACCGGAAAAGCGGGAACCATCATGTACGCCATGGGCTGGACCCAGCATACGGTGGGAACCCAGAACATCAGAAACATGGCGATCAACCAGCTCATTCTGGGGAACATGGGCATGGCAGGCGGCGGCGTGAACGCCCTGCGCGGGGAATCAAATGTCCAGGGGTCGACGGATCACTGCCTTCTCTGGCACATCCTCCCCGGCTACCTGAAGACCCCGCGGGCTTCGCTTACGACCCTCGAGAAATACAACGACAAGTTTACGCCGAAGACGAATGATCCCAACAGCGCCAACTGGTGGGGGAATTATCCCAAATACTCCGTCAGTCTGCTGAAGTCCCTATATGGGGACAATGCCACTAAAGACAATTGCTTTGGTTATGACTACCTGCCTAAAGTGGATGACGGCGCAAATTATTCCTGGATCACCATTTTCCAGGATATATTCGCCGGCAAAATCAAGGGATTCTTCTCATGGGGTCAGAACCCGGCCTGCAGTGGTCCCAACGCGGACATGACCAGAGAAGCGCTGGGCAAACTCGACTGGATGGTATCGGTGAATCTCTGGGATACGGAAACCAGCTCCTTCTGGAGACGTCCCGGTGCGGATCCGAAAAAAATCGGGACCGAAGTTTTCTGTCTCCCCTGTGCCGCATCCATGGAAAAAGAGGGAAGCATCACGAACAGCGGACGGTGGATGCAATGGCGCTACAAGGGCGCCGACCCGCCGGGAGACGCCCGGCCGGACGCAGAGATCATCAATGGCCTTTATGTGAAGCTCAAAGCGCTGTATGAAAAAGAAGGGGGCGCTTTCCCGGAACAGGTCACCAAAATGACCTGGGATTACGAGCATGAGGGCAAAGTCTGTGCTCACATGATCGCCAAAGAGGTGAACGGGTATTTCCTCAAAGATGTGGAAGTCAAGGGGAAACCGTTCAAGAAGGGGGATCTCGTACCGAGCTTTGCATACCTGCTCGATGATGGTTCCACTTCCTCGGGGAACTGGCTGTACTGTAACAGCTATACCGGCAAGGGCAACATGGCGGCCCGCCGCGATAACAAGGATACATCGGGTATCGGGCTCTATTCCAACTGGTCCTGGTGCTGGCCCGTCAACCGCAGAATCCTCTACAACCGCGCCTCGGTCGATCTGAACGGACAGCCCTGGGACAAAGCACAACCCGTTATTCGCTGGGATCCCAAGGCCAAGGACGGCGCAGGCGGCTGGGTCGGCGATGTGCCGGACGGCGGATGGCCTCCCATCAACCTTGATAAGGGGGCTACGAAATGGCCGTTCATTATGAAACCGGACGGCGTTGCCAGCGTTTTCGGGCCGGGCAGGGCGGAAGGGCCTTTCCCGGAACACTACGAACCGCTGGAATGCCCCACTGTAAACCTGCTTTCCTCTCAGCAGCTCAATCCGGCCGTTAAACGGTGGGATAAGGAGGGTTCTGAGATGGACAAGTACGCCAATGTCTGCGATCCCAGGTATCCGATCGTGGCGACCACCTACCGTGTTTCCGAACACTGGCAAACCGGTGCCATGACCCGGCACACACCGTGGCTCTGCGAATTGGAGCCGCAGATGTTTGTCGAGATGAGCAAAGAACTGGGCCGGATGAAGGGTATCCAGAACGGTGAAACCGTGATAGTGATCTCGGCCCGTTCACAGATCAAGGCGGTCGCCATGGTTACGGAGCGGTTCAAACCGTTCAAGATCGGAGATCAGATTGTTCATCAGATCGGATTGCCCTGGTGCTTTGGCTTTATGGGCATCGCCACCGGTGACAGCGCCAACAAGCTTGCGCCGAACATCGGTGATGCCAACACCATGATTCCGGAATCCAAGGCATTCATGGTAGACGTGAGAAAGGAGGTGTGACCCTATGGCCAAAAAAGCAGTTTTAGTCGATTTATCGAAGTGTATCGGATGTCGCGGATGTCAGGTCGCCTGTAAGCAGTGGAACGGCCTCCCCATGGAGAAAACGATCAATACGGGATCACACCAGAATCCGCCTGATCTCTCAGCGATCACGTATACGGTTGTCCGTTTCAAGGAATCGGTGGAAGGCGGTAATATGGCCTGGACTTTCTTCAAAGACCAGTGCCGCCACTGTCTGGAACCGGCCTGTGCAGAGTTCGGAAACGATAATGCAGAAGGCTCCGTGCTTCAACATGCTACCGGGGCGGTGCATTACGTGACTGAGAAGACAAAAGCCTGGCCGGAAGAGTCTCCGGATGCTTTCTGTCCGTATAACGTTCCAAGACGTTGTCCCGAGGATAAAGTCTGGACCAAGTGCACATTCTGTGTGGACCGGATATCGAACGGCCTGGAGCCGGCCTGCGTGAAAACTTGTCCTACCGGCACCCTGATGTTCGGGGACCGGGATCAGGTTCTGGCTGAAGCGCAGAAACGTCTGACCGCCATGAAAAAGAGATTTCCGGCGGCCAAGTTGATTGACGCCGACGAGGTCAGCTGGATCTATCTGCTTCACCAACCCGCAAAAATGTTCCAGATCGCGAGGAACCTCCGGTTTAATGAAACCCGTTATGCCAAAAAGGGAGTCGGCAGCAGCACGGTCGTTACAGCAGGTGCCGGGCTCGGCCTGTTAGGGCTACTGGCGCAGCGGAAGGAAAAAGTGCAGAAGGAAGAAGGAGAATAAGCTCCTAGCCCTGCGATGATTTGAGCCGGAAGAAGGCATGGCTTTCTTCCGGCTTTTTTCTTGGAAAAATGTGGATTGCTACTTGGAAAGTGGTGGAACTGTTG
>Ga0209013_10004511_pt1 | contig 12194 bp, 11 predicted proteins | sample Cruoilmetagenom2_FD_187291 | JGI IMG/M metagenome (GOLD analysis project Ga0209013, IMG submission 187291) | Oil polluted marine microbial communities from Coal Oil Point, Santa Barbara, California, USA - Sample 2 (SPAdes) (version 2) | ecosystem: Environmental > Aquatic > Marine > Oil seeps ...
TCTATTTTCTAAGAATCTGCTTCTTCTAGACCGTGATACGATATTTTTCAGTATGATATTAGGGTTCATTCTATTCATTGTTTTTACGAGTATTACATTTGGATTAAAAACGACGACAACCTCCAATGCAGGCTTTTTAGTCAGCTTGACAGTCATATTCGTCCCATTAATTCAAACTGCAGTATTAAAAAACAGATTAGGTAACAAGACAATTTTCGGTATTCTTTTAGCATTGACTGGCATTGCCCTTTTAACAATTAAGCTCCCTATACAAATAGCCGTAGGAGACTTACTTTGCATGATGGCTGCTTTATTCTATGCGACTCATATAACAATCGTAGGAGTTGCGACGAAACGGGTTGACACGCTTAACTTAGGCATCCTCCAATTAGGATTTGCCGGTTTATTTGGATTCATCTTTTCCTTGCTGTTTGAATCACCCTCTTTGCCTTCTACTGCTGAAAGCTGGACGGCTATCCTTGTACTGAGCTTGTTGTGCAGTGCATTGGGGTTTATCCTTCAAACAATTGCCCAAAAGTATACCACCCCAACAAGAACTGGACTGATATTTTCGATGGAGCCAGCCTTTGCAGCACTTTTCGGTTACCTCTTTATGAAAGAAGTCATGACCTGGATTGAAATGCTGGGAGCATTTATTTTATTGTTAAGCATTGTATTCACAACGATAAATGGAGCAAAATAATCAACAATTAGAGGAGTTGGAAGTCATGAACATATTGATTATATATGCACATCCGGAACCTAAATCATTTAATGGGGCACTTAAGGATCTTGCTGTGTCAGAATTAACATCACTTGGTCATCATGTAAAAGTATCGGATCTATATACAATGAATTTCAAAGCTGTGGCAGGCAGAGAAGATTTCATCGAACTTCAGAATGATAAGTTCTTTAAATATGCGGTCGAACAGAAAAACGCAGTTAAAACAAAAGGTTTTTCGAAAGACATAGAAGAAGAGCAAGAGAAACTTCTTTGGGCGGATTTTGTCATCTTCCAATTCCCGTTGTGGTGGTATTCGGTTCCTGCGATATTAAAAGGCTGGTTCGACAGAGTGTTTGCATCTGGTTTCATTTATTCAGGGGATATGAGATATGATACCGGGGGATTAAAGGGTAGAAAAGCGATGTTATCAATAACTACTGGTTCGCCCAAACACGCATACACACCATTTGGAATGGATGGAGATATACATGAAAAAATCCTATACCACATCAATCATGGAATGCTCTATTTTTCTGGTATGGAGCCAGTCGAACCATTTATTGCATGGACACCTTCCCATGACGAAGAAGATCGCCAGATGTATTTAGAACGATATAAAGAAAGGTTGAATCGCCTTACAGAAATACCTTCAATACGATATCATTCATCAACAAACTACGGTCCTGATCACCAATTAAAAGATAAATACAGATAATATGAAGAAATTGTAAAGAGAAAGATTTAAGTTAATCTTCTTCACTTAACGGATGCTTTAGTTTATGTAAATCGAGCTGATTAGTAACCCTTTTTCTTATATGAAGTTGATAACTATCTTTATATAGAAGAAACTTTATTTTTCTTCTGAAAATTAAAGCCTTACTACATTAAACTATGTAGTAAGGCTCTTATGGTTTCTTTTATATATTTCACCAAAACCAAAACAGTTCGTAAAAGTGTGTGCGTAAAAGAAGACGTTCATAAAGTGGTTTTGGTATTTTTCGAACGATGTAAACGAAAAAATATATTGAACGGTCTTTAAAAGTGTACTTTTACGAACGGAATACTTCGATAGATTTAACCGTCAAGTACTACATTCCTTCTACTTTTTCATAGCCTCATCGACTTTTTGATTGACCGATTCTTGATAGAGATCAGCGTAAGTTTTTGAATCTTCAATCAGCGCATCGCAGAAAGCAGCAACGTCTGTTCCTGTGACTTCAAGCACAACTTTCCCAGCGGCTGCACCTTCTTCAAAGAAGCTGAGAATTTCCGAGAGGAGTCCGATACCTTCGTTTAGTTCAACAGGACCGACTTTGAAGAGATACTTTTGGATCTCTTTATAGACAATATGGTAATCTCGTGGAAGCTCTTTGACACGCGCAACATGTGCTCTCCATTCTTTTTTTCCTTCTATAATTTTTTTGATACTCATTTCAGCCCTCCTAATTTTCTTGCTACGTTTTTGTTGAGTTGGTCACGCCATTTATCTCTATAAGTTTTTGCGCCTTCTTCACCAACCAGCGCTGCGCAGAAGCCTTTGATATCATCTCCTAGTACTTCTTCGATGCTCTGGCCATCTGCTGATGTAACTTCAAGCAGTTCAAGAGCACTGTCAAGAATCGGCATCAGATTACGACCGGTGAAATCTCCGTGTATCCAGAGATTACTTGTGATTTCTTTCCAAGCAGTCTGATAGTCAGGTGGCAAGACTTTTGACCGTGCTTCAAAACCTTTCATTTCTTTCGTCATATCGCTACCGGTTATTTTTTCTAAAAAGTTCATTATAGTCTCCTCCTCTAAAATACTAAGCTGTTCTGAAAGTTCTATTATTAAATCGTATCGTAGTCTTCAGGAAAGGTTGTTGTGCAGCTTTCCATTTTACGCAATCATTCTTCCGTAAAAACCTTTAAAGATTTTAGCGGAAATACTCATGTTAACTCTCTATTATTTTGCTTTTAATTCGCTTAGTTTCATTGAAATGAAGTTCCATTTTCCCCAAAAAATTTCAAGTTGCTCTTGACCTGCTGCGTTTAGTTTGTAAAATTTTCTCGGTGGTCCCATAGTGGATCGCTTTTTCTCGATGTCCACCAGATTGTTTTTCTCAAGCCGCATGGTAATTGTATAAACTGTGCCTTCAACCACATCAGTGAAGCCTAGTTCTCGCAACTGCCGTGTTATTTCATAGCCGTAAGTTTCGCCACGGCTGATAATCTCAAGCACACAACCTTCGAGTACACCTTTCAGCATTTCTGTAATATTTTCCAAATTCATCACCCATTTGTATTTCATTATATTTTTTTAGTACTCTGTACCACTAGTATTAAGTATTACTTACTACCGGTATATAGTATCGCGTAGTAGCGTTGCTTGTCAAACATAAATATTTTCTTCAAAAAGCACTTTATTACGGGGGTCTTATGCGCTTTTATCAAATTGGATAGTTCATAATTCAATTTTATTTTTGATAATGAATTGACCACTCTAAAAAGAATGTGATACTGTGTATATGAGTATAAACAGTATAACAGTTAAGAAAGGGTGTATATATATGAATGAATGGAAACAAGCATACAGGCTCGCGGCTTTTGAAATAAAGGCTTCAATAAAATCCTTTATACCGATCCTGATTTTCTATATCGCGATGAGCCTGATATTCATGCTGTCGTTCGATGTCTACCTGGAAGGCGAATTTAAATTCTTTGATTTCATGTTCCTGCTGATTTTCTTCATGTTCCCGACCTGGATGAAGAGTAAGGAATTCCAGATGCGGAAGATGGACGGGGATTTATGGACAGCGCCGTCGATCATCATGCTGCAGCAGCTGCCGATCTCCAAAAACATCATCGTCAAAAGCCGCTTCATCATCCATGCATTCAGTTCATTTCCGTTCCAGTTGGTTCTGTTCATCGCGATGCCGATAATGTCGGAGAATTTCCGGGACATGATGACGCCAATCGCTTACTTTGCATTCCTGCTGATTTGGCTGGGCTTATCGATTTCAGTCGGCTTTATGATGGCGGCGAGCGAAGCGGGAGGGAATTTCAAAACGGGTGCCATCGTAAAATCGTTTATTTACTTGGTGATTGGCGCCGTTGCACTTTACTTCATGTTTCCGCTTTTATCAGATAACGGCCTTATCCACTGGACGATGTCGCTAGCAACTGAATGGACGCTTCTGTCAGTCATCGTGGCTATTGTCTTGAGTATTTCGGGCTGGGAATACTGGCAGGCGAATATGAGAAAAACGATGAAGAAAACGGAATATCTGTGAGAGGGGGGCTGGATTTTGCTACCAATACGCTTATCCAAAGATTCTCGTGAACCGATTTACCATCAGATTGAAAAGCAGCTGAAGGCACTGATTGCGGGAGGGCATTTGTCTGCAGGAACGCCGCTTCCATCCATTAGGGCGCTGTCGAAAGACCTGGAGATCAGCGTCATCACGATACGCCGCGCCTATCAAGACCTGGAGTCACAGGGCTTTATTGAAACAGCGCATGGTAAAGGGACTTTTGTCGCGGAGATACAAAACTCCATGAAACAGGAAACGATGACGGCTTCCGTCCAAGCGGAATTCGAACGGGCCATACGCAATGCGATGGATTACGACTATACGGTTGATGAAATCAAAATGGTTTTTGAAGAGACCTTAGAAAAAATCGGGAAAGGGGAATGACAAATGCAGCCATGGATTGAAATAAAAGACGCGAGTAAAAAGATCGATGATTTTCAGCTCGGGCCGGTCAGCCTAGCGATTGAGCCGGGGACCATCACTGCGCTGGTCGGCAATAACGGCTCTGGCAAAAGCACCTTGCTGAAGCTGATCATGAATCTGGCGAATCTGGACGGAGGAGAAATCAACGTCTTCGGCAAATCGGTCAACGGGAAAGACGAAAGCTGGAAAAGGCATATCACGTTCCAGCCGCAAAACTCAGTCGGCTGGAACGCCTATACAGGAGAGGACCTAAAAAGGCTGATTGCCCCTTTATATACGAAATGGGATGAAGCGCTGTTCGAACACATGATTAAACTTTTCGATATTCCGCTCGATAAGCGTTTCGGCAAATTGTCGCCAGGCCAGCAGCAGAAGCTGAGCCTGTCCCTTGCCTTGCCGCGGAGCACCGAGATCCTCATTCTCGATGAACCGACTGCGTCACTCGATATCCCGTCGAAAAAACTGTTCATGGATTTACTTGTCGACTGGATGGAAAAGGAAGACTGTGCTGTTATCCTGACGACTCACCAGGCGGATGACCTTCGGAAACTCGCGGATTACCTGTTCCTTATGAAGGATGGGCGAACAGTTGGTCAGTATGAGAAAGATATGCTTGCTGCCGGATTCCGCCGATACTGGCTCAAGGAAATGCCGGCGATGCCAGTGCCTGGTGAGCTTTCCCGTTCCGGAAACGAGCTGATATCGGATAATCCTGACGCAACGGAACAGTTTTTCACGCAACACGAAAACAATGTCATTGACGACAAAGCCTTGGAACTGGAAGAAATCATCAGTCTGCTGCTGAAGTAGAGAAATTAGAGAGGATGAGAGAAATGGAAACGATGCTTACCGTAGATGGATTGGGCAAATCCTTCAAGGATAAGAAGATTGTCTCAAATATTTCCTTCGAAGTGAAAAAAGGAGAGATTATGGCGCTACTTGGGCCGAACGGGGCAGGAAAATCGACGACAATCCGCAACATCATGGGCATCATGTATCCCGATGAAGGCACGATCGCTTTCCGGAACTGCTCGACGAAAGAAATTCCACGCGATAAAATTGGATACCTACCAGAAGAGCGGGGGCTCTACAAAAACGTCAAGGTCATGGACATTCTGCTGTATCTTGCGGAACTGAAGGATTATCCACTGGACCGCGCTAAAGAACGCGCGCTCGAGTACTTGAAAAAATTCGGACTAGAAGGCAAAGATAAAGTGTCGGTCGAGGAGCTGTCAAAAGGGATGGGTCAGAAAGTCCAGTTTATCGCCTCTATTCTCCATGAACCGGAGCTGCTGATCCTGGATGAGCCGTTCTCTGGTCTTGATCCGGTCAGCCAGGAGCTGTTCAAAGAAGAAATCCGTTCACTGGCCAAAAAAGGCACAGCGATTCTATTGTCTTCGCATCAGATGAATCTTGTCGAAGAGATGGCGGACCGTCTGTTCCTGATTCACCGCGGCACGAAAGTAATCTCAGGGACCTTGAGTGATGTGAAAAAGGAATACGCAAATTTCAAATGCACAATCAACGGCAGCAACAGCCGCAGCCTACTTGAAAACTTGCCGGAAATCGAGCGGGTCGAACAGAACGGGGAAACAGCTGTGCTTTATCTCTCAAAACATGTGCATCCCGCTGTCTGGCTGAAAACTCTTCCAGCTGAACTAGACATCCAGGAATTATCGATCGACCGGATTTCGCTCCATGAAATCTTCATTGATATCGCCACGGACAAGAATCTTTTAAAGGAAGTGGGTGAGTTGCATGCGTAATACAATGAAAGTCGCTAAATGGGAAATCAAACGCAATATGAAAAGCAAGTCGTTCATCATCGGCCTGTTCCTGACACCGATCATCTTCCTAGCATTCTTCCTGCTACCGGACCTGTTCAGTTCGGATGATGAAGAGGCGACAACGACAGTCTTCGTTAACGACCAGCTCGGGATCTACGGACAGTTGGAAGCCGCCGCAACAAATACTGAATGGCAGATGGAACAGACAGACATCACAGAACAGGAAGCCACTGCAGCGCTTGAAGGGGAAGAAGACGCTGCGTATGTCTTCATCGATAAACAGGCGGTTGAAACCGGCAAAGTCGCGGTTTACACGCATGAAGACACGAGTTCTGCCTTCATGGATGAAGTCCAGATCCTCAGTGGTCCGCTGCAGATGTTGCAGATTGAACAGCTCGGCCTGACACCGGAAGAAGCGGCAGTTGTCGCGCAGGGAGTCGTCTTTGAAGATGCTTCAGAGGAGACGGAAGAAGGCGGTCTGTTCAGTGAAAACATGTTGGAACATATGATTCCAGGCATATTTGCGGCTGTCGTCATGCTGTCAATCGTCTTCACCGGAATGGCGATCTTCCAAAGCGCATCCCAGGAAAAGAAGGATAAGATAGCTGAAATCATCCTGTCATCCCTCACGCCGGCTGATCTGATGCAAGGCAAGATTATCGGCTACTTTGTTCTCGGCATCATCCAGGTGGTCGTCTATATCGTCATCGCGCTGCCAGTGCTCATCTGGAAGATCGATTTTCCGGTTATTGAGTATCTGTTTGTGCCAGAATTGCTCGTGCTATTGCTCATTTCAGTTCTCGGGTACCTGCTGTATGCGGCATTATTTGTTGGAATCGGCGCAACCATGGCCGATATCTCGACAGCGGGGAATTTCCAGGGGATGGTTATGATGTTGCCTTTCAGCCCATTCCTTTTCATTGGGCCAGTTATCAACGACCCAAGCGGATTCTGGGCGCAGCTTGGAAGCTATATCCCGTTTACATCACCAGGCGTTCTCATTCTGCGCCTGTCACTTCTTGAAGAATGGCCATGGATGGAAATCATGATCGCCATCGGAATTCTTGCTGTCAGCGTCTGGATCTTCATGAAACTTGCCGGCAAAATCTTCAAGATTGGTATCCTGATGTATGGCAAGAACGCCACACCGGGCGAAATCTGGAAATGGATTCGGGCATAAAAAGATAGAGCTTGCTATTCAATATCTATTCACCTTATAAATTACAGAATGTAGAATATGAATAACAAACTTTCCTATTAAGTGAGGTAGAGAGATTTAACACTTTTCAATCTCAACTGTAGATTGTCGAGGTACTGTGCAAATTCCAAAAGTATTCATATAAAGACGTCAAAACCTTTTGATAAGGTTTTGACGCTTTTTTGTCTGAAATAACTCATAAAGAACTAATCCATAAACAAGGTTTTTATTACAATATGCAAATCATCTCCCAAAGCTATTAATATAACGTAACCAATTCAAAAATTATTCTTTTGTACTCTTAATTGGGGAATCAGTGAGAACAATGAAAATACACCAATAGAGCCTATTATTCCAACGATTAGTGTCTAACTATCGACTCAATAAAGTGAGGTTTAGTAAGTATTTCACTTGACAAAACCATGGAAAAGATGTAGGTTATATTAGCTTTCCGAAATTATATTAAAATTACTTTTTACCAAATTATTCATTAATAATAAGCTGGAATACTAGACAAATAGGAAGGTGATAGAATGGAAATTTTAAACAATAAAAAAGCTGCCTTTTTAAACAAGTTTAGTAGTCTGTTTTTAGTAGCCGTTGTCATGTTATGGATTAAAACATATATCACACAAGTAACTCAGTTTCACTTAGGCGTAGAAGGATTCCTTCAGCAATTCCTTTTATTATTAAACCCACTAGGCTCAGCCTTATTATTCCTTGGAATTTCTTTCATTTTCAAAGGACGGGGAAAATATACATTACTTGTTGTAATTCACGCTGTTATGTCCATTCTTTTATATGCAAATGTAGTTTATTATAGATTTTTTAGTGACTTTATTACATTACCAACGTTTACACAAACGCAGAACTTTGGAGATTTAGGCGGTAGTGTGATTTCTTTATTAAAACCCTACGATATATTGTTTTTTGTTGATGTGTTTTTGTTGATTTACCTATGTATATCTAAAAAAACACAAAAAAATAATAGTGGAATTGGATACAAAAAAGCAATTGCAGGAATTGCTTTTGTAATAGGAATATCTGCTTTAAATTTAGGACTAGCTAACGTAGATCGTCCACAGTTACTAACTCGTGGTTTTGATAGAAGCTATATTGTTAAGTATTTAGGAATGTATAACTATACTATTTATGACGCTACTGAAACTATAAAGGCATCTTCTCAAAGGGCTTTAGCTGATAGCGATGATATGACAGAAGTTATTAACTATACAAAATCTAACTATGCGGAACCAAACCCGGAATATTTTGGCGCAGCAAAAGAAAAGAACGTCATCTATATCCATTTGGAGTCATACCAAAACTTTTTGATTAACTATAAATTAAACGGTGAAGAAGTAACACCATTCTTAAACTCATTAACTAAAGATCCGAATACATTATCCTTTGATAACTTTTTCCATCAAACAGCTCAAGGTAAAACTTCTGATGCTGAATTTATGCTTGAAAACTCTTTATTTGGATTACCGCAAGGATCTGCATTTATTACAAAAGGTCAGAATGCATATCAATCAGCTCCTGCAATTTTAAAAGAGAATGGCTATACATCTGCTGTATTCCACGGTAATAACGGAACGTTCTGGAATCGTAATGAGATTTATAAATCATTCGGGTATGATCATTTCTTTGATGACAATTATTATGACACTAGTAATGTAGAAGATATGGCTGAATATGGTTTATTGGATAAGCCATTCTTTGAACAATCAGTAGATTTATTAAAAACTTTACCTCAACCTTTCTATTCGAAATTTATTACCGTTGGGCACCATTATCCATATAAAATAAATCAAAACTTAACAACAATTGGTAAGGCTGATACTGGCGATGCAAGTGTAGATGATTATTTCCAAACTGCTCGTTATGCTGATGAAGCAATTGAACAGTTTATTGGTGAATTAAAAAAGTCTGGCTTATATGATAACAGCATGCTTGTTTTTTATGGTGATCATTATGGTATTTCGGAAAATCATAATAAAGCCATGAAACAAATTATTGGAAAAGAAATTACGCCTTATGAAAGTACTAATTTACAACGTGTACCGTTAATTATTCACGTTCCTGGAATGCAAGGTGGGGTCAAACATACTTATGGAGGGCAAATGGACCTTCTCCCAACCTTGTTACACTTGCTTGGAATTGATTCACAAAAATATGTTCAATTTGGTAGCGACTTATTATCCAAAGAGCATAATGAAGTAGTGCCGTTTAGAAATGGTGATTACGTGAGTCCTACTATCTATTCAATTGATGAGAAATTTTATGATGCAACAACTGGTCTATCACTAGATGATGACAAACAATTAGAAAAAGCAAATGAGTATAAAAAAGATGTAGAATATAAATTACAGCTATCTGATAAAGTTGTAAATGGCGACTTATTGAGATTCTATACACCGGCTGGTTTTACTGAAGTTAATCCTTCTGAGTACAATTATAATAAGGATGTAATAGAAAAAACGGATAACGAAGAAAAATAGATTAATTTGAAGAGGAGCGGTAAGATATCACAAAAATTCTTTTTTGATATCTTCCTCTTGACCTTTTTTTATTTTACTACTTAATTAACCCACCAGGTTGGGGGTAGATTAACGATTAAAGAACAAATTCCCGATAAGGAATCTGTTCTTTTTTTGTTGTTCTAATAATGAAGTGAACCATAAAGATGTCTAGTACACTGAGATCTGATTTTTTCATGACCTCTAGTTGGCGACTTTCATATTGATATTTGCTCCTGACACGTATGCAACCAAATTACGCATCAATAAGAATGCAGGCTCCACGAGGATAATGAAATTTCTTTGTTGCCATTAATCATTGATGTGAAATCATATTAAGTATTTACAAGATTATCATTAAACCTTTACTTGCATGTATGAAACTCTTAATATACTTACTTTATCATTAGATATGTAATAAAAATTATCTGATGGGGGTACTTACATTGAGTAAAATTAGCAAAAGAGTAGCCGGGATTACGTTAGCTAGTGCAGTAGTTATTTCAACAATAGGGATTTCATCAATGAAGGAAGAGGTTCAAGCAAAAGACAAGAAAAAAGAACCGACAAACGTCATTATGATGGTAATGGATGGAACGAGCGCAGGTGCCACAACCCTCTCCAGATGGTATAAAGGTGGCAATTTGGCAATGGATGAAATGATGGCTGGTGGAGTACGCACCTACTCAGCAGATTCGGCGATTACAGATTCTGCACCTGCAGCTACTGCACTTGCTACGGGACATAAATCAAATGATAAATATATCGGCGTTCTGCCTTCAGTTGTTAACTCACCTGGACTTGATCCTTTTAACCCGGAAAATGCTTATAAGCCAGTAGCAAACGTTTTGGAAGGTGCCAAATTACAAGGAAAAGCAACTGGCATTATCTCTACATCTGAAATCCAGCATGCAACCCCAGCCGGTTTCTCAGCTCATGTGACCCATCGAAGTAATTACGGTGACATTGCAGAACAGCAAGTATATCAAGGTATTGATGTTGTATTAGGCGGTGGAAAGGAATCTCTTTCACCAGGAACAACAAATAATGCGAGAAAAGACGGCGAAAATCTCCTAACCGTATTGAAAAAGAATAAATACGATATTGTTGAAGATCGGAATGAACTATTAACATCAAATTCGGATAAAATCTGGGGAACCTTTGCAACGAGTACACTCGCCTATGAATTTGATCGTGAAACCACAAACCCAAGTGAACCTACTTTAGCCGAAATGACCGATAAAGCGATTGATACATTGAAAAAAGATAAAGATGGTTTCTTCTTATTCGTTGAAGGAAGCAAGATTGACTGGGCTGCACATGCTAACGATACGATAGGCATGATCAGTGATACGCTTGCTTTTGATGATGCGGTGAAGGAAGCACTTGAATTTGCCAAAAAAGATGGAAATACGATGGTTATTGCGGTATCTGATCATGGAAACAGCGGAATCACAATGGGGAATATGAATACGAACTCCATTTATCCAAATACACCAGTTTCCACTTACATCGATCCGTTAAAGAAAGCGTCTATGACAGTCGAAGGCGCTTTAAGCCAACTCAAAACAGACAAATCAAATCTTTCAGAAGTTGCAGCTCTTTATGGACTGGATAATTTAACTGCTGAAGAATTAGAAAAACTCAATACTTCTAAGAACACAGGTGTAGATATGGTCAAGTTGCTTGCTGAAAGAGCACACATTGGGTATTCAACAGGTGGCCATACAGGGGAAGACGTTTTCCTATATTCTTACGGTCCATCAAGACCAACTGGCTTAGTTGAAAACACAGATCTAGCTAAAAAGATGGCACAATTTATGGACTTCGATCTAAGTAAGCTATCGAAAAAACTTTTCGTGAATGCAAAAGACGCCCTGGAGAAAAAAGGATATTCAACACGTTTGGATGTCACAGATCCGAATAACCCGGTTTTCATTGCTGAAAAAAACAATAAGAAGTATGAAATTCCTGCAAATAAAAATATAGTTATTTCAAAAACCGGTAAGACAATTAAACAACAAGAAACCAAAACCATCTCTGTCTATAATGGAAAAGACTTCTATGTTTCTGAACAAACATTAAAATTAGTGAAATAAGATGGTTGCCAAACAAAATAGAGCACCTTCGGTAGCGAGTTGCCGAAGGGGTAAATTAATGAAGAAACCTAGCATTCTTGTGTAAGAAATTGCTGGGTTTCTTCATTGTATATGCAAGATTATGTTAAAAAACATGCATGTCATTTCATAAG
>Ga0209013_10004512_pt1 | contig 12193 bp, 13 predicted proteins | sample Cruoilmetagenom2_FD_187291 | JGI IMG/M metagenome (GOLD analysis project Ga0209013, IMG submission 187291) | Oil polluted marine microbial communities from Coal Oil Point, Santa Barbara, California, USA - Sample 2 (SPAdes) (version 2) | ecosystem: Environmental > Aquatic > Marine > Oil seeps ...
CTCTGGATGAAGTTGGAGGTATTAAAATGCCAGATGTGCCCTTGTTTGTAATTACGAGTAGCAGAACTTTTTCAGCGGCAGAAGAATTTTCATACAATATGCAGACTCAAAAAAGGGCAACTTTAGTAGGGCAGACCACTGGAGGTGGTGCGAACCCGGGAGGCACTATGAGAATCAACGATAATTTGACTGTTTTTATTCCAACCGGAAGAGCAATAAATCCAATTACAAATGCGAATTGGGAAGGTGTTGGAGTTATTCCTGAAGTAAAAACGACAGTTGAAGAAGCTTTAGTTAAAGCACATGAATTGGCAAAGGAAGCCGCTGAAGCTTACAGAAATAAAACTGACGAAAGATATAACAAGTTGTTTTTGGATTTGATCAGTGATTTTGACGATTATACTCCTGGAAAATCGGAAGAGGCAATTCTCCAGAGTTTAAAAGAATGTCAGGAAGCAAAATTATTTGGTGAAGGGGATATAAATAGGCTTGGATATGAATATTTATTGGAGTATAAAAATCCCAAAATAGCGGAATCAATTTTTAAAGCAAATACTATTCTATATCCAAATTCAGCTAATGTATTCGATAGTTATGCTGAATCATTAATGATGAGCGGAGACTTAGAATCTTCACTTAAAAACTATCAAATAGCGGTTGGTCTTGCTATTGAAAATGAAGATAGAGATACTGAATTATTTAAAAAAAATTTAGAAAACATTAAGAGCAAAATAGAAGCCGGAAAATAGCCTGAGGATTTATCAATGCAAGACAGGTATTGATTCTAATTAGACTCCGCAAGAAAACTAATGATTTTTCAGGTCTTTGACCTGTCTGCCGAACAGGCAAGTAGGAAAACACCAAATACTTCTATGTTGTAGTCCAAATAATTTAATATAATGAGCAGTTATAGTTGCATTCATTCTTTTCTGAACTATAACGCGCTTATATAAAATAACAGTATCTCCAGATTGCACCTATTATAAGTCCCTGGAATTGTACCTAAAATATTGGGCCATACAAGGCGGCCAACAACGCAGCAAAAGTATAAATGATGGATCCTACTACCTATGCTTTAATTACAAACCTTAGATACATGAATTTAAAGAAAAAACGATTACCTCGACAGATTTAGCTACAAATTAATTAAATTGAACTAATTTATAAGATGTCAAAATTTAAGACTAAATACGGGCCTTGGGCTTTGGTTGCAGGAGCATCTGAAGGGTTGGGCGCATCTTTTTCCGAGGCTTTGGCTAGCCGTGGCCTGAATTTGATATTACTTGCGAGACGTCTTGACAAATTGGAAGATCTGGCGGAGCATTTAAGCGCAGCATATTCTGTTGAGATTATGATTCATTCTATCGATCTCGCAGATTTTAAAGTTGTTAAACATTTGGTTTCTCAATTTCAACAATCCATTGGTTTACTGGTCTATAACGCTGCTTATGCACCTATTGGTTATTTTGAAAATATTTCTGAAGGAAATCTGGAGAATATTGTTGATGTCAATATTAAAACACCCTTATTACTTTCAAAACTGCTTTCAACTAAAATGATTGAAAAAAAACAAGGGGGGATCGTTTTAATGTCATCTTTGGCTGGCACTCAAGGAAGTCCAAAAATTGCGACTTATGCCGCGTCAAAAGCATTTAATAAGATCTTTGCTGAGGGACTATGGAATGAATTAAAGACGTATCATATAGATGTGATGGCATCTTGTGCCGGTGCCATCTCGACACCTGGCTATAAAAATGCTCAAAACATAAAAGATGCCCCTGGTACCTTATCTCCAAGGGAGGTAGCAGAAGACACCTTAAATGCGTTGGGGAAAGGACCTACAACTATACCCGGTTTTACAAATAAACTGGCATATTTTTTCATGAATCGCATATTTCCAAGAAAATGGGCGATTGCCATAATGTATAAAAACACAAAAGACTTATCATGAACATACAAATACTAGGATTCTTTACGCCATGGATAATCTATGCAATCATTACTTTATTGCATTACTACCTGCCTGGACGCTGGGTAAAGGGATATGTAAAACATTCAGAGACTGGTGAGTTATTAAACTATCGGCTAAACGGCATGCAGGTTTTGTTTACTACTGTCCTAATCTGGTTTTTATTGGGTTATTGGAACTATGTTGCTTTAGATTGGCTGTATGAGATAAGGTGGTCGAGTCTTGCCGGTGCCTTTGTTTTTGGGCTGGTATTTTCTTTATGGATCGTTTTACCCTTTTCCTCTACGGGAAAATCCTATTGGTCAGACATTTTTTTAGGCCGCCTGGAAAATCCTCAGCTTAAAAAAGGCAGAATAGATGCTAAAATGTGGTTGTATTTGATTGGAGCCGTTATGTTAGAATTAAATGTGTTGAGTTTTTTAGCCCATCATTATAAAGAATACGGCGCAATTTCTCCTGGATTAATACTTTGTGCTGCGATGCTGACTTATTTCATTATGGATTATTTGAGTTTTGAAAGAGTGCATTTGTACACTTATGATTTTTTTGCAGAACGCGTAGGGATTAAACTAGGTTGGGGCTGTTTGGCATTTTATCCTTATTTTTATTTGATTGCCATCTGGTCAACTGTCAATTTACCAGACCCAAATACACCATTATGGTTACTTCTGCTTTATGCTCTTGTCTTTTTACTGGGTTGGAGCCTGGCCCGCGGAGCCAACATGCAAAAGTATTTTTTTAAAACACAACCCGATCGGTCATTTTTAGGTATCAAACCTGAAACCATCACAGATGGAAAAAAGACTTTGTTAGTGAATGGTTTTTGGGGACTTAGTCGCCATCTTAATTATCTAGGTGAAATTCTAATGGGCAGTGCAATTGCTTTGAGTGTTGGTTATCCGGACGTGATTTGGGTATGGCTTTACCCTTTATATTATATTGCGCTTTTACTTCCAAGACAAATTGACGATGATAAAAGATGCGCCTTAAAATATGGTGATCTATGGAAGATTTATATAAAAAAAGTAAAATATCGTATTATTCCCTATTTGTATTGAAATAAAATTTTTTTGTTTTAGAAACAAAGGTTGTTATAATGAATAAATCATCTCACTTATACTTCAAACTTCACAAACCCTTTGGTATGTTGAGCCAGTTGACTTCTAATGATCCCAAAGAAATTCGCAATAAGCACTTTCTGAGTGAACTCTGGGATTTTCCTCGAGGTGTTATGCCTATTGGCCGCTTGGATGAAAAGTCAGAAGGATTGTTACTGCTTACTACTGATGGAAAAAAATGCGATAATATTAATCGTTCTGGTATTGAAAAAGAGTACCTAGTTCAACTTGACGGTATAATCACTCCAGAGGCAATAGATAGATTATCCACAGGTGTTGAAATTGGTTTCAAAGGCCTTCGTTACCTAACCAAGCCTTGCCAGGTTTACCTGATGAAATCAGAGCCGAAATTACCGACGGCAGATTCGAAATTGCGCATTGAAAGACATAGGCCTACCTCCTGGATCAACATTTGTATTACTGAAGGTAAATTCAGACAGATTAGAAAAATGACAGCTGCAGTGGGCTTCCCAACCCAAAGATTGATCAGGGTGAGAATTGGATCTATTCATTTGGATGATATGGTTCCTGGCGCGGTTGAAGAAATTATTATACTATAGTCACCCTTATTTTCTTATTTTTTAATCTGCTGTTATTAAGTTGCTCCACCAGTTGATTTGCAATGCCAGCCTGAATTGCAACAAAGGCACAGTCCTGTTTTAGTTCAATAACACCTAACTGGTCCTTGTTGAGTTCCCCTTTTTTAAAAAATAATCCCGCTATATCCCCTTTTGATATTTTGTCTTTTCGTCCACCAGAAATAAATAAGGTCTGCCAATATTGCGGCTTGAGAGTTGCTCCTGAAATCATCTTTTCAACCGGAGTATCACGTATGAATTCCGGTAGACGTTCCTCTTTCCAAAACAGTACGAATGCGGTTCCTTTTGCGTTTACTCTTGCTGTTCTGCCATTTCTGTGTGTGAATTCTTCTAAAGTCCTTGGAATTTCAAAATGAATGACATATTTCAATTCAGGAATATCTATACCACGAGCTGCCAGATCTGTAGCAATGATAGTATGATAGGTTCCATTTCTAAATTTGATCAAGGTACGTTCTCGATCTTTTTGATCCATTCCACCATTGAAACATCCATGATTGATATTGTTTTTATCTAAAAACTCACTTACGGTTTCAATACTATCTCTAAAGTTACAAAAAATGATACCTGGATTATTTCCCAGGTGATTCAAAAGCTGCAAAAGGGTATTAAACTTATTCTTGGTGGGTGAAATAACTCTTTTGATGGCCAACTTTGAAGTGGCCCCTTTTAAATAATTAATAGTCACTGCCTCAGTCATGCCGACAAATAATGGAATTTCAACACTTTGTGTAGCTGAGGTTAAAATGCGTTTTTTAAGGCCAGGTAACTGATTGATAATGGCCTTCATATCCACTTCAAATCCCGTTTCTAGTGATTTATCGAATTCATCCAAAACAAGTGTTTCTATACGGTTTAATGGAAATCTGTTGCTTCTAAAATGGTCTTGAATTCTGCCAGGTGTACCAATAAGTATTGCCGGTTTATGTTTTAATTCGATCTTGTCTTTTGATATAGAGCGTCCCCCATATACTGCATTTACTTTGAATCCCGAACCCATTTCACGAATGACCTGTTCAATTTGAATTGCCAGCTCTCTTGAAGGTACAAGAATTAGAGCTTGTACTTCTTTACATTCAATATCTAAATTTTTGATGAGGGGTAATAAAAAAGCTAGTGTTTTGCCTGTTCCGGTTGGTGAAAGAAGTATTGTGTTTTTTGTTGTATCAATCGTACTTATTGCCATTTCCTGCATGGGATTAAGTTGGTAGATATTCAACTTTTCCAGAATAGCCGATTGTTCTTTGATGTTATTTGCCATATTTGGTGTTAAGAAACTATTTTTTCTTTCGTTTATTTGAACGTTCTTGGGTTGTGTTATTTTTCAAATAATCGGCCAGTACTTTTTCAACTAATTCTTCTTTAGTAAGATGATGAAATACTGTGTGAATTTGATTCTTAAAATCAGGTGAAACCAAGCGGTTTGGTTTTGTCTTAAATATTTTCTTTGCCCATAATAAACCATTATTCTCTTCAATACTTATTGCATCCGCTTTTTGATACTGTTCAAATGATATACCTAATTCTTTTTCGAAATCGGCAATTTCAATTTCTTCTTCCTTTTGTAGTATGGATAGAGAGAATCCTTTAGCTCCAGCCCTGGCCGTTCTTCCACTCCTATGAACATAAGTCTCATAAACATCTGGTAAATGATAATTAACGACATATGATATTTCCTTGATATCTATACCCCGTGCAGCGAGATCTGTAGCTACCAAAATATCGATAAAGCCCTCTCTGAACTGTCCCATAATACGATCGCGAATGGCTTGAGATAAACTACCATGGAGTGCTCCAGAAGAAAACTTATTGATGGCCAAATTTTTAGCCAGTTTGTTGACTGCTGCTTTGGTTTTGCAAAAAATGATACCTCTTTCACCTTCTTTGGAGCTCAAAAAATGCATGAGCACCTCTAATTTCTCCATGGGTTCAACTACAACATATTGATGATCTATCCCTTGATGACCTAACGTTTTCATATCCGCACTTACCTGAACCACATGTTTAGACATGTAATTTTGAATTAATTGTTTGATGGTTCCGGGCATCGTTGCCGTGAATAAAATCGTTCTTCTGCTTTTAGGAATTGCCGCAACAATCTCATCCAAACCTTCCTTTAAGGATCCTACCATCTCATCAGCCTCATCAAGAACCAAGTATTTGACATTCCTCAGACTAATCGCATTACGTTTAATCAAGTCGATCAATCTTCCCGGGGTTGCTACAACAATATGGGTATCCTGAGTTAAACGCTCAATTTGTGGTTTTATAGGAATACCTCCGCAAATGGAAGCTATGGAAACTTCAGGTAGATACTTAGCAAAAGATTCTAGATCGCGATAGATTTGTTGCCCCAATTCTCGGGTGGGGGCAAGAATTAAAGCCTGAATGATGTTTAGATCTCCATTTATTAATTGCAAAATAGGCAATCCAAATGCGGCTGTTTTTCCAGTTCCAGTTTTTGCCAAACCAACAAAATCCTTTTCTTGTTCTAAAAGAAATGGAATTGACTTTTGTTGAATATCTGTTGGAATCGTAATTTTTAAATCTTCCAAACCTTTTTGAAGGGGTGCGATAATTCCAATAGTATAAAAATTTTGAGGCATATATTAAGTTTTGGTAAAGATAGACAGTCTACTCCAGGGAATCGAAGTCATGTTGAAGATTTTATAAGATTCATTAAATGAAATTAAATGAGAGGATCTGGTGGGTCTTCCTAATGTGGTGTAAAAAGTTGTCAAAGTTTGCATTTTAATATCAAACATTGGATAGTTTGTTATACCATTTCTAAAATGTACTCTTATATACTTTTAGATTCACAAAGTTAATATTATACCGAGATCGGATTTTTTTATTAAAAGAATAATCCCATTAAATGTATTGCACGTATTTTGCCTCAAGAAGGTTATTTTCCTGAAGAAGATGAATAAAAGGATTAAAAACAAATAGGTGATAAAAGTCATAATTTATTAAAAACACTGATCGTACATTTGCGATAAGAAAAATGAAAAGATCATTAGTTAAAATAGAATATAAGAAGGATACTGAGGCTTTGGCAAAATTTTCAAAAGCCTTAGCTCACCCTACTCGAATTGTAATTCTAAAACATCTTGAAAACCAATCCTGCTGTTTTACAGGTGATCTAGTTGATGTTTTGCCAATTTCTCAATCAACTATTTCACAGCATTTAAAAGAATTAAAAAATGCAGGTTTAATTCAAGGAGAATTAAAACCGCCAAAAATAAAGTATTGTATCAATCAAGAAAACTGGAATATTGCCAAGACATTATTTCAGCAATTTTTTGATTGATATTTTTTTAATGACTGTATCGTCTATTGACAATAAACAAATGGAAATCGTATGACCAAAGTAATTAAAATATTAGGGACAGGATGCCCAAAGTGCAAAACAACGATAGGGATTGTTCAGGATGTTGTAAAAGAAAATAATATTGAGGCTACTATTGAAAAGGTTGAGGATATAATGAAAATTATGGAATACGATGTAATGTCCACACCAGCATTAGTAATAAATGAAGAAATAAAAATTAAAGGAAGAGTTCCTTCAAAAGAAGAGGTAAAAAAGCTACTAATAGATAACACTACGGAGAAAAATATTAATACTTCCGATAGTGGTTGTTGCTCATCATCGGACTGCTGTTAACTTTTAGTACTTATAAAAATGAAAAGAGCTCTCAGATTATTTCACTTTTTAATAAGTCCAGTAGCGAAATTTTTTCAAAACAACTTAGATAACTTCATTGCTAACTTTGGCTTTGAAAGTATAGAATCCATGAAAGCTAATAGCAAAGAGGTTACAGATTTATCAGAGGATAAAACAGCAACATTGCTAAACATTAAATTTAAAGAAGAACAAAAGGCATGGGCAATGCCTTATAAAATAGCTATGCCTTTGTTTAAAATTCCATCTGATTATTTTTCATTGGGCAAATCTAAAAAAATTGTCACCACTTGCCCCGATAAGGATAGGGCGGTAACAGCAATGATGTATTTAAAATCAAAAGGTAATACTACTGGTACTTTGTTTGATGGTTTACATGGTTTGGCGGAGTACTTAAAAGTAGATAAACCTAAATTATTTATCGATAAATTGGAATAGTATGTTCAAATGGGCAGAAGATTTTGCTAGTTGGTTGGTGTTTGACATCTTTGGTTTTGCGAAAGGATCTCATTTTGGTGAAGCGCTAAATTTCTTTTTCTACGATTCAATTAAAATAACATTTCTACTAGTTGCTATAATATTTTTAATGGGAATCGTAAATAGCTATTTCCCAATAGAGAAAGTAAGAAATTTCCTTTCAAGAAAAAAGTTATTTGGGTTAGAATACTTGATGGCAAGTTTATTTGGTGTTGTAACTCCATTCTGTTCTTGTTCATCCGTCCCTCTGTTTATAGGTTTTGTAAGAGGAGGTATTCCTTTAGGAGTAACATTTGCATTTTTAATTACTTCTCCTCTAGTAAATGAAGTGGCAATAGGCTTGTTTTTAGCACTATTTGGTATTAAAATCACAATCTTATATGTCATAAGCGGAGTTCTATTAGGGGTTGTATCTGGATTGATTTTAAGTAGATTTAAATTAGAACGCTATTTAACACCTTGGGTGAAACAAGTATTAGATAATGCACAGCGCGAGGAGTATATTTTTAAATCCGAAAAAACACTACTTCTTGAACGTTTACCAATTATTTGGGTTGAAGTAAAAAATATTTTAAAAGGCATTTTACCATATGTAATGGTAGGAATCGCAATAGGAGGTTTAATGCACGGTTATATACCTGAAGGGTTCTTTGAAAAATATATGGATAAAGATAATTTGTTAGCTGTACCAATGGCAACAATAATGGCAGTGCCTATGTATATGAATGCATCTGGTATTTTACCAGTTGTTCAAGTGTTAGTTTCAAAAGGTATTCCTCTGGGAACTGCCATCGCATTTATGATGGGGGTAGTTGGACTATCCTTACCTGAAGCAATGCTTTTAAAAAAAGTAATGACGTTTAAATTAATTGGAGTCTTTTTCGGAGTGGTAACGGTATGTATTATCATTTCAGGATATATATTTAATATAATTTTTTAGCAATTTAAATCCTTAACAATGAAACAATTTAGTATTTTATCAACACTTGTATTTAGTTTATTTTTATTTTCCTGTACAAGTAAGGCACAAAGCAAAGTAGCAGAAAATCAGGCAAAAGAGCATATTATTGAAATATTAGATTTTCATACAACCAACAGATGTATAACCTGTAAAGCTATTGAGGCCAATACAAAATATACTTTAGATACTTATTTTGCGGATGAATTAAAAAATGGAAAAATTACCTTTCAGGTAGTGAATATTGACAAAGATGAGAATTACGAATTATCTAAAAAATTCAAGGCTTCAGGAACCTCTTTATTTTTAAACATTATTGGCGACGAAAAAGAAAAACAGATAGACTTAACAGCTTTTGCGTTTACTTACGGAAAAAAGAAGGATGTGTTTTCAGATAGGCTAAAAAATAAATTGGAAAGACATCTTGAAAAACTTTAAATGGATTTTTTACAATCTCTTTTAGAGAACAATAATATCCCATTAATTTCTGCATTTGTACTTGGGCTAATGACAGCCATTAGTCCTTGTCCTCTTGCAACTAACATTACCGCAACAGCATTTATTTCCAAAAATATTGCAAGTAAAAAGAAAGTTTTTTTAAGTGGTGTATTGTATTCATTCGGTAGAGCCTTTAGTTATACAACGATAGGTCTAATATTGTTTTTTGGGGCAAGTAAATTTCATATAGCATTATTTTTTAATCAGAATGGAGAAAAATATTTAGGTCCTTTACTCATAATTATTGGATTAATTATGCTTAATGTGATTAGATTAAACTTCTTTGGAAAGTCTAATTTTACAGATAAACTATCTGATAGATTTAAAGGAAAAGGCCTACTTGGATCCTTCTTAATTGGTCTAGTGTTTGCACTGGCATTTTGTCCATATAGTGGCGCCTTGTTTTTTGGAATGTTAATACCAATGACCATATCTAGTGTTGATGGTTTGTATTTGCCTATAATTTTTGCATTTGGAACAGGACTTCCGGTGGTTCTGTTTACTTACTTGTTGGCATTTGCAACAAGTAGCGTTAGTGCTTTTTATAATAGAATAACAAAAATTGAAAAAATAATGCGAGTAGTTGCAGGAGTTGTTTTTATTATAATAGGATTGTACTATGTTTCGATATTTACAGGAATTTTACAATAGCCATTGTATAAAGCAATGCATCTTTCCTGCTAATCACGGATCAATTAATTTTTTTGGTGTTCGTGAGAATGAATCACATATCTACCTGTTCCAAGTGTAGTTTTTGCCGACTTTCAAATAGCAGGAGTGGGTATAATTGTTTGACGTCAGTAATAAGTCGACCTCTTTATTGTTTGGCTGAAATTTACAGGCCTATGACCTTGCAAATAGGAGCAAGGGTTGATAATTGTTTTTGTCTGCTTCTTTAACTGCTTTTATATAATTTGTTCTAAAGTCATTTTGTTTTACTAAATTATCTGCACCCCAAGAAAATATAGGTTTTTTGAAAACTTTTTCCACAATTAAATCTGCCATTAATCTACTATGCCTTCCATTACCATTAACAAAACAATGTATACTTACCAAACTATGTTTAAAACGGATAGCAATTTCATCAGGTGGATGAGTCTCATATTTTACCCAATATTTGGCATCCTCTAATAGAGTTTTTAAGGCCATGGGAATTTTAAACTTATCAATCCCAAGATTTTTGTTGGTTCTTCTGAATTTCCCAGCCCATGCCCACACATTACCGTACATTCTTCTGTGCAAATTAAGAATAAATTGCTCCGTAAAGATTGTTTCCGATTTGAGTGAACGGGTGAGGACCCATTGAATAGCTTCTTCGATATTTTGTTGTTCAAACTCGTCCAATTCTGCACGTTTAGCTATTGCAGGAATTAACAAACCATCTTTTTCATCCTCGTTCAATGGAGTCTGCCCATTAATATAATCGAGGTTTAATCCCATAATACTTTTGGCATTTGTTGTTTAAGTATATTGGTTCTATCCTCAATGGCAATTAAGATTCTTTTTTCTGAATTTTCCTGATCCTCTAATTTCATTGTATTGGATGTTCTACTTACTATCTTAGTAGCCAATTCTCTGGCCTTTCTATCGATCAAGGCCTCTAGTGAGCCATCTTTAGGTACAAAACCGTAGACTAACTCCATATCCAATGCTCTTGCCGTTTCACGTAAGGATTTTAAGGAAATTGACCCTTCCATTTCCCTCTGTTCAATTTCTTGTGTACTTTGTTTGGTGATATTGAGTCGATTAGCTAATTGTTGTAAAGACATTCCCAATGCCATTCGAATAGCTTTCGTCCACCCTGTTGGTGGAATTGCTATTTTAGACAAGGGAGTATAAATCCTGATTTTAGATTCTAACTGATCAATTTGTAGTTTATTTTTATTCATAATGTAAGGTTTTAGCCTGACTAATAATGAGTAAAAGTAAGGTTATAGCCTGACATATGCAAATATTAAGTCATACTATAACCTGACAAAAATAAATTTGATATGATTCTGAAATTAAGCATATATTCCAAGAATATTTAGTTCTTCACCAACAACTTTCACAAGTTTTTAATGGTTCGATGGGCTACCCAGATGACCCATTCAAAATAAAAGGTGACCCATTAATCAATTAATATTGAACCTAAAATTAAATTTCGAAGTTGATTTTGTTTCAATACCTTATATTAAATTGAGATTAGCATTATAAATATGAATGAAACATAAGGGTGTGGAGGTGGTATTTAATCTATATAAAAGAAACTGTAAATAGTGTCCATCTTTTAGCTGAAAGTATTTTGGAAAAGTAGATGTAAATAAGACCTTATAAATGCACCCAAAAACTAATGCTATCCAGATAATAGAGTTAATAAACATGTATATTTGTGTTTATATAGCGAGTTGTATGCAACCAAAGAACAGGAACGAATGACAGAATTAGAATTAATAATTGACCTTCATAAAAATTCTGAAAGACAAGGACCAGGCAGCAAAAATGAAACGCTGAAAGCACTAGACTTTATTAATTTACCAAATGACAGAAAATTAAAAGTAGCTGACATTGGTTGTGGTTCGGGTGGACAGACCATTATACTCGCTCAAAATATAAATGGACAAATAACAACAATTGACTTATTTCCTGAATTTTTAGATGAATTAAATGATAAATCGGAAAAATTAGGATTAAAAGAGAAAATTATAACACTCGAAAAATCAATGGATGATTTGCCGTTCAATAACGAAAAATTCGACATTATTTGGTCGGAAGGTGCAATTTATAATATCGGATTTGAGAACGGAATAAAAAAATGGAAAGACTATTTGAAAGTCGGTGGTTATTTGGCTGTGAGTGAAATCACTTGGTTAACTAACTCTCGACCTAAGGAAATAGAAGATTTTTGGACAC
>Ga0209013_10004514_pt1 | contig 12193 bp, 21 predicted proteins | sample Cruoilmetagenom2_FD_187291 | JGI IMG/M metagenome (GOLD analysis project Ga0209013, IMG submission 187291) | Oil polluted marine microbial communities from Coal Oil Point, Santa Barbara, California, USA - Sample 2 (SPAdes) (version 2) | ecosystem: Environmental > Aquatic > Marine > Oil seeps ...
ATCTTTTCGGGTAATACGTTGATGTACGTAGAGTACAGTTTATTTAACTCGCGGTAGTGTAGTAGTTTCGCGATAATTGCGTGTTTCTTTTTGAGTGGCTTGAGCGTCTTTTTCGCATCTAAATTCGGTAGTTGCTCGCCGATTATCGATTCTAACGCGGGTTTTAATTGCTGATTCGAGTTGATGTTCGCCACGTTAAATTCTGCGGTTAACTCCGCTTCTAGCGTATCGATTTCCACTTTCATTTCTGCGCCATATTCCTTCGCATATTCGGTATCAATTACGAAGCCAGTCCGTTCCATATCGTAGATAGCATACATGAGCGGAACTTCTACTTCGCGGTAATATTCGATCACACTCGGCATTTTAGCGAAATGTCTCATTTGGAATTCGTACAGACGCCACGTTAAGTCGGTGTCCTTTGCGCCATATACTAGCGCAACATCTAGCGGAACATCTGCAAACTTAGCGTCCTTTCCGAATAGACTCGCGAATGTGTCAGACGGCTCTTTGAGGTACGTTGTCGCGAGGTTCTTCAGCGCATACGACGGCTCGTTTTCGTTTAGTAAGTGCATCGCAGTCATCGTATCGTGTACCACGTTATTTAGCGTTATGCCATGACGTTCGAACATCGCTATATCGTACATGGCGTTGTGTAGCACTTTGCCGATTTCCTGCGATTCTATTAGCGGACGAAGTAACGCTAGCGCCTCAATCGATAAGGCTCTAGCATCTTGCGTAGGCTCGAACGGAATATAGTAATGCGTATCAATCGTAGGTAACGTCAGCGACACGCCGACAATTACGTCGACATATACGTCTAGCCCCGTCGTTTCCGTATCGACTGCGATAATGGGTTCGGTGCTAGCCTTCGCTATGACGTCTTGTAACGCCTCTACTGTCGTGATTAATACGTAATTACTCGGCGTATTCGCAACAAGTGACGCTAGCTTACCTTCGCGCTCAGAAACAGCTAATTCGGTATACATACGAAGCGCCTCCGCTTTGCTGAATCTCTTACCAACCGTAGTCGGGTCGCGCCCTAGCTTGCCGTCAGCCATTGCGCGCTTAACTGCGGTCAGCTTAGCGTTGTCGCCGCCGGAGTTCTTCATCGCCAATATGCGCACCCACGCCTCGTCCATCGTTTCGATTGCGCTCGCCTTTTTCGCAGCAGCCTTCGTTAATGCTTCTCCGTTGCTTGCGGGCGGGGTTCGGATATTGAGCGTTAATTTTACGTCTGACATTCGATGCACCTCCTGTTAGTTGCGGTCTAAGCGTGATTCTACGAATACTATCGGCGACACCGTTAACATATAGCCGTGCTTAGCGTCGAATATCGAGCCATCTGCGTGAGCTTTGCCTACCTCCACGATGTCACCTACGCTCACACCACCCGCGCAATGATTATCGGTAACTACTACGATGTCTCCCATGCGGTACTCGTTAGGTTTGCGTCCTGCTTGCGTGAACTTTTGCGTCAGCTCGGATTCCTTTGCGGCTTTTTTAACGAGTGACTTTGTCTCTGCGACTTCTTCGTCGGTAGCTCTCGTTAATTTGCCTTCCGCAAACCACGTAACGAAACCGTCAGATTGACGCTCGAATCGATATGGTACTTTGCTGCGGTCAATTTCGATAATTTTACCGATATCTCCTAACGATACGTCACTACGCCTAAATCCGGTACTCATACCGAGCGATGTTACTGTCACATAATCTCCGACTTTCAACGCCTCTTCCGCCTTAACCCCGTTGAACCTTTCCGTAATTGCGAAGATTTCCTCCGTAGTGCCTTCGAATATTGTACCGTCCGTTAATGTAAGTTTCGCCAAATGTAACGCCTCCATTTTCGTTTATAGTGTCGTAGGTAATTCCGTCCATTTCTCCGCTACTTCGTCGACGCGTATCCAGTACTCGCCTATGCACCGGTTCTCTACGAGGTATACGACGTTATGGTAGACGCCGATAAATATATCGCAATCGTCCATATCGTAGACGTCACCGTTGTTCTTCTTTCCTTTTAGGACGTAGTAGTCGATACCGTTCTTATTGCGTTGTATTAACGTTTTTATCTGTATACGGCAGATCCGATTGTCGCCTCGTTTGGTTACCGCTAGGTCGAACGGCTCAGGAACGATGCTCTCCAAAACCGTCCAACCATTCGCAAGTAACGCTGTCTGCGCTAACAGTTCGCTATGGCGACCGATGCTCGCTGTTGTAAGCGCCTGTGCGGTCGTCATTAAAACGGTAATTCTTCTTCCGTGATTTGCGTGTTATCTACGAGAGAATCCGTTGGTGGCGCTGGCGTACCGGCTGTTGGGCGTTCTAATCCGATAAGCGAAATATCGAAGCCAGCCGTAATTAGATTCGTAATCTGCGTCGCTTCGTCCGCTTCGAATAGAAGTCCGTCGAATAATTCGGAATCAAACTTCTCGCCTGCGGATTTTTCGAAGTTGGCTTTTTCGTCCTCCGTTAAGCCTTTCGCTACGTTAATGATCGGCGTAAGCGAGAATGAAGTCGTTGTGCTCGAGCCGGACTTACTTAGCTTGAACGCCATATTAACGAAGTCATGTTCGCCATCTGCGATAATCTGACCGTTTTCATCCGTGTCCGTATATTCCAATATCGTTTGGTAGACGTTGAGCGCTTGCTTCTTCGTCATATCGATTACTATGTCCTCGCCTTTCGATAATTCGTAGAAGCCCATCAGATACTTTTCGGTACCTTTGTACTTGCGTGCTTCGTCCCCGTAGCTATCCGCGGCGTCTTTGTTCTTGTTGCGAATCTCTTTGAACTGTAAATCGCGATAATACTTTTCCGCTAAATCCCATGCCGAATGTCCGCTTACTACGTAACCTTTAGCATCGCGTGTCGCTTGTGACGTTGGCACGAACGATTTGACGCTCCCGAAGATGCCGTAGTTAAAATACTGTGCTAAATCTTCGGCACTCTTAACGCGTACTTTAATCGATGCGCCACTTTCTAGCTTCGTAAAGTCCGTCGCTTTTTCTTCCTTCGGTTGTGCCGTTAGTGCTCCGATAGCCTTTGCGCCTTTGTTTAGTGTCAAATAAATCGCTCCCTTTTTCGTATTGTTTCGAACGCGGGACTTACCACACGTCCGCTACCACGCTCGACCATCGCTAGTCAAACGTAGTAGCCGACGTGTGAATCGGCTTATTATTAACAGTGTTTCGCCATATAAATAACCGATGTCATGTGATGCTTATCCGCTATAAACGAATCGAGTTCCGTTTGATTATCGAAAAGATATAACTCGTTATCTTGATACGTCATTTCGACGATTAATCGGAATCCCGTTTTCTCTCGCCATATAAAGTACTTCATCATTACGCTGTCACCTCCGTTGGTAGAAACTCGTTAGCCTCACGTTGCACCTTCGCAAATTCCGCTTGCAATTCCGATATTGCGCTACCAATCTCGTCGAACACCGTAAGCGCGGCGTCTATTTTCGATTGGATTACCGCTTGCGTGTTCGGATTCTTCGCTCGTATTTTACGTAGCGACATTTCCGCTATTTCGATTTGAATTAGCGCTTGCGATTCCGATAAGCTGCGAAACTCACGGGTGAATTGACGTCGCGCTTTCGCTATCTTTCGTTCAATCGTACGTCGTATATCTGTGTAGAACGGGTTGCTTGCGCTCAGCTGCGGTTTAGCAGTGTTCGGCGGTAGTACCGTTACTATAGTAGAAGTACGTTCATCTACAACGATCATTGCGTCACGGCCAGCGTGCTTGTATACCGTCTTGCCGTCCGGCTGAGTAGTAACGTATTTCGCTACGGACATTAAATCGTTCACGAATTGCTTTGCGTGTTCTTCCATGATTCCGAAGCGTTCGCGGATTCTTTCTACGGAATGTACAGACGGATTATACTTCGTCATCCTAGACGCACCGCCTTCATCATCGGACGGTAGCAGTCCGCTTGGTCATCGTCTGCGTAAAGCGCTCCGTTATAGTCGAAGTCCGCTTGGTAGCGTCCGTGTAAAACCGGTGTGTATTGCGTTAAATCTTCGTGAGTACTGCGTTTATATTCGTTCATTGATTGCGTCATTTTAAAAACCTCCGTTTAATTTCGATTTATTTTCGAAAAAAGTGAATCCTTTTCCGAATACTTGCGTATACTATAAAAGACAAGCGTAATTTATTTCGTAAAGTATAGTTGATAATGAAATTCAATTCGTGTATAATAACTTTTGAAGGCGTAATCAAATAAGCCTTCGCTAACACCTAGATAAAACTTTCAGCCGATACGAACTGTAGCAGTCGTGAAATAATCGTAGTAATTTCCGAATGAGTTTGTATCAAAATGCTTAGATAAACTACGAATACGCGATTTTACAGTTTTATCGGTTGAACCGACTAGCTTGGCGGCTTGGCGGTAAGAATCAGTTTGAATGAACGCTAACGCAGATGTGAGAGTTTGTTCGTTAGTGTTCGAAAGTAGAAATGCGGTCAGTTGGCGCTGATCGTGTTTTTTTTGTATTTGTTCTACTGCGTAATCTTCGCCTGTTTCAGTCGTTGGCGCGACTTCCAGGACTTCGTATATTTCTTGCGAATTACCGTTAAAATCCTCGTACATAACTTCGGTACTGTTTGCTTCACGTCGATTACGCATCCGAGATAAATCGATGCAACCTCTTCGTATACCTTGATGAACAGCGTTCTTAAACTTGTCCGAATCACCTTCGTATTTATCGGCGATTTCGAGTAGCTTGCGATTAATCATCGACTCTACATCTAGTTCGTCTAGCTTGTACCTGTGGGTGTATCTTCTTACGAGCGAATCTCCTTCACCATAAATATGATAGTAGAGTTCGGCGAAAGATACTTCGCATTTAGTAGATTGATATTCAGTTAGGGCTTGCGTTATTGTCATGTTATTTCCTCCTTGTATTTATATTATCGTTTGTAAAACAGAAGTGCGGAGTTAATTCGTAATTTATTTTAAAAAGATGTATAAATACTTTTACTCCGTGCTATAATAGATACTATACATTGGAAGTTTGAGAAAGTCAAACCATTATACCCAGTATTTACTAGGAGGAAAGTATCATGTTTAGTTTTTTACCTTTACGTACATATCTCGAAGCTAATGATTTATCGGTAAAATGGCTCATGAGAGAAGTTGGATTTTCTACTAATGTGGCGGTCGCACTTAACAACGATCAGCCAGTCAAAATCGAAATCATCGCGGAAATTTGCCGCTTCCTTAAATTATCAATCGAAGAAGTTGTAATAGTAACGCAAGTAGAGGCACCTTAACTGGCGTCTTTTTTATTTCCGTAATAAATGGTAAAATATTCTACGGAGGTGGCGGACATAGACGTTCAATTACGATGTCTTCTCCGTGACCGACGTAACGCACGAGGCTATTCGCAACGGCAATTCGAGGTACTGTCCGGTACTTCGCGTTCTCAACTTTCACGATATGAAAACGATCTCGCAATAATGAACGTAGCAACTGCTGCGAAATTCGCATTATTACTCGGTTGTACTATCGATGACCTATACGAATATGAGCGTGCGTAGTCGGACGCAGGCGGTTCTAGCGAAACCGTCTAAATTATGGTTATGCGTAAATGTAACCGAACGTATGTTACCGCTATATTACCACGCATTACCAATTATGTCGACCGTTTTCCGTCAATTCCGACATTTGTAAAATCTGACATTTGTCGAATAATCTACGTCAGACTAATCGTAGGAATTGCCGTCGCCTCTAACGCTACTCTCCGTAGGCTTTCCGCCGACCCCGCAAGTAACTCATTCGCGTCCTTTACCGCTTCAACGTAGTTAATCGTTAGCAATTCAACGCTTCCCCTCAGTAAGCGCTCGACCTCCGCATTGAATCGACGACCTTGTGCGTCATTGTCTCCGCCTAGTATTAATTTACGGATGCTACTACGCTTGATTATATCCGCTTGTGTTCTCGTCATATGCGAACCGCCTGTCGCTATTCCGTACACGCCTACGCTAGCCCACGACATTGCATCGATTTCAGCTTCGCATATGACGGCTGTGTCGATGCGCTGTTCGTTTATTACGCTTATACCGTAAACTAGCTGACGTATTTGCGTTGCTCCTTTTACGTAGAAGAATCGCTTTCCCTTAGTTGAGCGGTATTTCACGTTAGCTAGGCGGCCGTCCGGTAAATGCCACGGTAACGCTGTATAGCCGACCTGTCCTTCGGTATAACCTACGCCGTATTGCCGTTGAATATCTGCGCTTATGCCTCGCCTAGCTAAGTACGGGCTTATCGATGGCGTGACCGTTTCAGTCGGCAATATGACGACTTTATTGCGTTCGATTAGGCGGGGCGTGGGTAAGCGTATGTCCTCAGCGTCCGTATAAAGCCGTCCGTAGCGTTCGAGTAAGTAATCCTCCGTTTCCGCTATCGATTCCGAACGTAGGTAGGCGAGTAGTTTCGCAAGTCCACCGGATTTATGTTCGTCGTCGTAAGCGCCACTATCGCCCCATACTCCGGCGTATTCATCGCCATCGAGATTTATATAGAACGAAGGCAACCGATCTTCACGAAAAGGTGATGCTGCGATTAACTTAGTCGCCGACCATTTTGCGTTGTAGCCCCAGTCGTAATCCGCTAGTTCCTCCGCTATGTCGACTTCGACTTCGTGATTGCGTATTTTTATGATAGCGATTGTGGTCCGCCTCCTTTCGCTATTTTTCCACGATAATTGAGTAGCCGAAGCCCTTCACGAATTGCTCAAAACTCTCGGTTAACCCATTTCGTTTATTCTCGTCATACAGTAAGTGAAGCGCTCTCGATATTATTCTAGGCGGATACTCTTTAATGAAAAACCCTGTCCCCGAAGAATCTAAACCTTCTATAAACGACGAATACCTATGTTTCTTATAATTCTCATTCGTCTTTAACTTGACTAAATCTACGCAAATCCTATCGTAAAATGAATCGTCAATTATTGACATATTCAATTGATAATACAGGAACGAGTGAACTAGGAATTGTTGAATCCTTCTATTAAGCAATTCATTGTAAGTATCCTCTACTTTCCCCAATTGCTATCCCTCCACATTTTAAATTACGTGCCTATTAGAAGTTAAAATCAGCGATAGCTCCTTCGCCCGTCGCCAGTTCCTTCACGACGCCATATCCCGGCATATAAAGGACTTCCGATGTATTACCCTCGCCACCGTCACGCCCTTTAAACACGCCCACTAGCGCTCGCCCTTGCTTGTAATCCGAGTCCACTCCGATAAGTAGCGACGCATCTTCCAGTAGTCCCTTCGTTTTCTTAACGTCCTTACGCTCAGGTAACGCTAATTCTCTTTCGCCATCTTCGTCGGAGTTCTGCGCCGTTTCTTCCGCTTGGGTTATAGCTACCGTTACGACTGACTTGCGCCCTGTTAATGCACGTAGTTTCATCGAAGTATTAGCAGCGTCACCGCCCGTAGTTTTCGACGTGTTCGTTTCGTAGTGGAGATAATAAAACGGATCTACTACGACGTAATCCGCCTTAACCGAATCTATATCGGACTCTAACGCTCGTAACGTCCTGTCGCCGAAATCTTCGTCATCCACGGCGCGTATCGTTATGTTACCGCTAATACGTTCGTTCAACGTATCGACGAAGGACTTAAACGCCGTTTCGAATTCTTCGTTAAGCTGCCCGAGCCTCACGTCGCGTGAATCGAAGCCTGCCGACATATCTACGCCATTTAGACGTGCAGTCGTTACGCCTTCTTCACCGCTTATGCTGACGTATATTCTTACGAGGACTTCGTACCATCCCATCTCCATCGCCCATATGAGAACGTTCGCGCCTTGCGATGCTGCGTAAATTGCGTCCTCTAACGCTATGACCGATTTACCACGCCCCGACTTACCGAACACCGTGTATAAGTTACCGCTGATATATTCACCGATTGCGCTGAACTTGCTTTTCCATATGCGGAATGACTCGCCTGCTTTACGACGGTCGTACTCCGCAGTAAACTTGTCGCCATCCGTTTTAATATTCGTTCCTACATTTTGTCGAACGCTTGTTCTAATTCTAATACTTTCCGTTTCATTTAGCAACCATTCCGTAAATTGTTCTCCAGTCATTTCGTTAAGCTTCTTCGAAAAGCCGTCGTTCTTGAAGAGCCCAATCACGGCTTGCTTGGCGCTATAATCCTTTATTTGCTTCGCTAGATACGAATACTGGTCGCTGACTTCCGGCACATACTCGAAGCCTTCAACGGACGCTACTACGTTCGCATATGACGGAGCTTTACCGCCATTCTGTTCGGCGTACTCCGTGATGAATCGGTAAGTGCTACGGTCGACATCGGAGTGCATATCGTCTAGCGTGATATTGTTGCGTGTGAGTGGCGTTACCGTGCCGTCCTCTACGATTTTGTTTAAAAGCAGTTTCGCGTAGTCTATGTCGTTCGCCTCCTATCATTTTCTACGTTTACGTATCGGTTTTAATCCGTGTCTAGCGCGGTCGTTATTCGATAGATTACCGAACCCGAATTTCATATACGCTAGGCAACGGTACCACTCGCCATAAATTCCCTTATACCTAACGACTAACTTTACGTAATTACGTTCAGCAACGAAATCCATACCGTGTACTACGTGCAATTTCGCGTCCAATTGCGGTAGGCAACCCCAACGTAGCTTCGATTGTCTTTCGGTTAATTCATCGTAGTATTTCCGAGTTTGTGCGTCCATCATCCCGCTACCTCCTTCAGCTTGCCGGTCACTCGCGCTATCTTTTCCGCCATTACGAGGTCCTTACCGCCGAATACCTCATGTAGCGCTAGCAAGTCGGATAACTCGTCCAATAAGCCGTCAATTTCGTCCTGCTTCATCGCTTGCTTACGTCTGTCCGTCGGTGGTTGCGCCTTCTGTATCGCTGGCTTTAACGTACCTTCGCTGAATGTTATCGACAGCCAGTCGGGTGTATGCGATGGTTTCGGCTTAGCTTCGGTTAGTCCGCTTAGAAATGCGTCGGATTCAACCGCCTTGCATACGACGGAAATATCGTCTTGCTCTCCGACAATATAACCCGAGTCACCGTAGACGCACGTTAAGTCGTATAGCAGTTCGCAGTATTCGAAGTCGTGCTCGTAGTGATATTCGATTGTGTACGCCTCGACTGCGAATAGGTGATCGCCGTATCCGACAACCCTTACGATGTCTCCGTAACTTGCGATAGGTGTGATTGCGTGTTTCATAGCGTTAGCCCTCCGTTTCATTTAGTAGAGTAGCGTTTTCGTAAATGTTTCCGATGACTTCGTAGTTATTTATCCAATCGACAGGCGCATATACTTCTTCGTACCTACCCGCTAAAGTTTTTGCGGTTTTATAATCAAACGAGCAACCATCAAAGCCGACTACCCCTACCTGCGAAAAGCCTTCTTCGCGGTCATAGTCAATGATACCTCCGCCACTATCTCGGTTAGGTACGTATTCATCTTCTTGCCATACTCTTAAAATATCACCTTCGTAAATCTCTACGCCGTTCTTATCCGTTAGCCCCGTAAATTGCATTAATTCAATTTCATTAAACATACGCCAAGCGCCTTCTGCGTTGATTAATCCGCGCTCGAAATTAATGTTGTTGACAGGTATAATTTCTTTTAAATTCTTTTCCCACGCCCTAAACTTAATCGTTCGCATCAACGTTTCCCCCTTTTCGATTCTCCTGCGAAATGTAATACTACGCATTGGTCGCGCATCCTATCGGCAAGCCTCGCATCAAATACGGTCGCCATTTCGTCAATCGGCAGATTCGACGTAAATATAGTCGGCTTGCCATTCGTAGTCCTGGCGTTAATGATCGCGTGCACAATTGATTTGAACGATTCGCTTGCTGAACGGATTCCCACGTCGTCCATTACGAGGAAGTCTACGTCCATTGACTTGCGCATGGTAGCCGTTACTTTCGCTAGCCCTTCCTCGTCATGCGTCATCGTAGCGAGGTTGTAATCGGTCTGAAGCGTATTTGTATCGAGGAAGAATGCCGGACGTTGCATCGGTTGGATACCGCGTTTAAGTGAGCCGAGGTAATTAGCAACGATATACTCGTTCAGCAATGCGCTAGCTGACGTAGTTTTACCGGTTCCAGGCGAATCGGACCACAGGTATAGCGATTTCACACGTTCGCCATCCGCATCAAACTGTCGCTCAAACGTCGCTACATATTTCGTAAGCATCCCGTAAATGTCCGCCTGTTCCTTGCGTGCCGGCGATGTTGCTAGCGTGAGGTGTCGATATTCCGACGGCACTTTCGCAGCGCCTATCCTGCCTCCGTTACCATTTAAGCCCTCCAGCGATATTCTGTGCGCACACGTCATGAGGCACGTCGTACAACCTCCGCGCTTATGTGCGTCTAGTAAGCAATTTCGCGTCATTCAGGCTTCACTCCGTTTCGTAATACGTATTCTATTTCGTGGGCGTATTCGATAGGAATTCCGGAGTCCTCTAGTCTATCGATTTCCTTCGGCTCGGCACACGCAGTTACAATCCATAGCACGTCGTCATCTACACGCTTCACTATTCCGTAGAATCGGTATTTGCGGAAACTCATAGCGTATGGCTTTCTTACGTAAACTACGACATCGCCTACACGTATCTTCGACTTGTCCCACGTTGTTATCGATTTGACTTCCGTTTTAGTAAACATCCGCTCGTCCTCCTAAAGCCAATCGGCTAGTTTATCGATATTTGCGTTATCTGACGCTTGTACCGCTTCGTCTGCGTTAGCCTTGCGTGATTCCTCAGCTTGTAAACGTTGCATATTACGCATCATATACGTTTGCATGAATCCGAACGACAGCCCCGGATATTGTGCGCTAGGCTTGTATTCATCGAAGCAAGCGTCAATGAACGCCTTGACGGTCGGCTTATCGTATTGCCCCGGCTTGCGCGCCGTTCCGATGAATCGTCCGAGCATACCGGCTTCCGCTTGATAGCCTCGGAATGGTACGTAGTCGACACCATAACGGCGCTTGTGCTCGTCGACTAGGTAATCGCGGAAATGGCGTGTGTTCCACTTGCTGACGTCGTGTTCCGAATAGTGCTTCGTCATTATGCGTTGACCCCCTCGATTTTAATTCCGAGGATGTCGAGCGTTATGCTAGCGCCGATTGCTTGTCCGTCGAGATGTTCCGCAGCGAATGAGCGGTCGTCCATTTCAGCTTGGTCGCGTTTCTCTCGGCATCTATCGTAGTATTCGCGTACCTTTTCCTCCGGTGTCTTACTGACCGTGTAGCCATTGACGAGCGCTTGCATTAGTAAATCCGATGAACCACCGCCGCCTCCGAACGCCCATCGTTTAAGCGTTAGATATGTCGGCGATACTACCGCTCCGTGTGCTTGGCGCATGATATTGAAATTCGACATCCTTAGTCCACGTGAGTCCTCGATTGCCTCCGCGACTTCCTTTGTTACCGTTACCTTTGCGTTATTCATTCCGATTCCTCCTTCGTTTGTTTTGCGTTCCACTCTGCGTCCGCCTTATTGTACGGAACGATCGTATTGACGAAATAGCCTGCGATAGATACTTCGATTAGTATTACGACTGCCATTGCGAGTATCATTCGCCTCTCCGCAGTAACGCGTTGGCTCTATTGGCGATTGCACGCATATAGCCGGCGCTGTCACCCTTGCGATAGCCTTCGTGATAGCTTGCGTCTTGCTTGACGGCATAGCCGAATAGGAATCCGATTGTGGCTCCGACGGCTGTTGCGATGAATATTGCGATTGTCATTTAAGAATGCCCCTTTCGTCTGCTAATGCGCCGATTAGCGTTTCTATTTCTCCGCCAGCCATTGCGTAGTTATATAGAAGTAACGTAGTTGGCGTGTGTGGTCGCGTGGAACTTACTGCGCAAAGTAATATATCTGCGTCGGTAAATTCGAGTGCTCGTAATTCGTTTACTGCGGATGCAACTTCGCTAGGTAACGTTTTCTTTTCGTGTGACATACGTTTATCCTCCGTTTCTTTTATCTCTATTACTTCTACGCATAGTACTTAAACGTAGTATTAATTGTTATTAAGAACATCCGCATTAGCTTTAGCTGATGCAATTACTTGAACTAATATTTTACTCTCGCAATGTTTAAGTCTAGTTAAAAGAGTATAGTTAAGTAAGTCTAGTTAGTCTTCAACTGGTGAACCACCCTTACTCAATCACTGAAGTAG
>Ga0209013_10004515_pt1 | contig 12189 bp, 12 predicted proteins | sample Cruoilmetagenom2_FD_187291 | JGI IMG/M metagenome (GOLD analysis project Ga0209013, IMG submission 187291) | Oil polluted marine microbial communities from Coal Oil Point, Santa Barbara, California, USA - Sample 2 (SPAdes) (version 2) | ecosystem: Environmental > Aquatic > Marine > Oil seeps ...
GTCAGGGCCTCAATGACCACATTGGTGGAGGTTTTTTCCGCTACACCACCGACCCGGACTGGCAGACGCCGCATTTCGAGAAGATGCTCTATGATAATACGCAACTTGGGCTGATCTATCTGAAAGCCGGTAAATGGTTGTCGCGACAGGAATACACACAGGTTGCGCTGGGCACTCTGAGCTTCATGCAGCGTGAAATGCGCACTCCGTCCGGTGCACACGTAGCTGCGCTGTCGGCTGTTGATGACAGGAACGTTGAAGGCGGCTATTACCTGTGGAGCAGGGATGAGCTTAGAACGCTGCTCAGTAACGGCGAGTATGATGCTGTGCAGACAGCCTGGCTGGAACCCGGTGCAGCACCGTTCGAGGCAGGCTATCTGCCCAAATGGCATGAAGATCCAGTTGAACAGCACCCGCTGCTCGACAGTGCACGCACCAAAATGCTGCAGGAACGACGGGCAGCCCGCAATGTGCCTGTCGACCACAAATTGCTTGCCGGCTGGAATGGACTCGCACTGGCGGCTTATTCAATAGCTGCCAATGAGACTAATGACTCGGGATTACTCGAGTCAGCCACGGATATTCGGGACTACCTGCTTGATAGCTTGTGGGATGGCAAGCATCTGGTTCGGGCAACAGACGAGGGCAATGTGCTCGGTCAGAGCACTCTGGGAGACTACGCTGCGGTGGCAGAAGGCCTCTGGCAGTACTACAAGCTGAGCGGTGACGAACAAGACCTGGCAGTTGCTGCCGACGTAGTAAAAACTGCCTGGAACAATTTCCATACCGCAACAGGCTGGCAGTATGGCACTGATAGATTATTACCTGCTTCTTCCGCACAGGCCGTAATCATGGACAGCGCATTGTATTCTCCGTCGGCGACGTTGCTGGCGTTGAGCTGCAAGCTTGTACGCGAGAAACGGAATCTGGATTTAGAGAACCGGATTGCCCAGGCAGCTGGCTGGGGCAGGGATGAAGTACTGGCAGATCCACTCTGGTATGCAAGCCATGTGCTGGCGCTTAAGGAATCCTGCCAGGACGCGATTCTAGAGCAATAATTCTGAAGCAATAAAAAAGGCAGCCAATGGCTGCCTTTTTATTCTTTGTGTTTGAAGTTTAGACGCTTCCCATTACCGAGAAGCTTTTGATGAAAGGACCGGCCATGCGCGGATCTTTCAGCATAGCGCCGTAGTCACCAACGGCGAACTTCATCTTGCCGGTTGTGTAGGCCATGCCCAGTCCAGCCATGCCGATGCCTTTGCTGAGCCATTTGTCCCAATTGGCCTGCTTGGCACGTATATCCCAGCTCAGGGTTTCACCGTTGTAGCTGCCAGCAGCAGTGCATTTGCCATTCTCGACGACCAACACACCTGCCGGGGTATCATCGCCCTGGAAACCGTAGCCGATCACTGAGTTAAAGCCGATTTCGGCCAGTGCATCTGACAGGTCAGATTCGGCATTCCAGGCGTCCATGTAACTCTTCATCCATTCATCAGAAAAAAGATCTGCCATTGTATTTCTCCTTGTGTGGTGTTTGTTATTAGGTGATTTTCGTGGCCTGCCGTTGCGGCAAACCAGAGTAATTATCCGACTAACAATAGCCTATTTAGGTGCTAAATTAAAGTGACAAAATAATGGCAATGCCCTGATCACAATATCTGCTAATCGTTTACACTCCCTTATCAGAGAAGGTTTTAAGCGATATTCCCATGATGAAACTCAGTGCAATCTACTACTATCCCGTCAAGTCCCTTGCGGGGATTCAGACCAGTCAGGCGCAGGTTACCCAGAGGGGATTCATGCATGACCGTCGATGGATGCTGATTGATGAAAGCGGGAGATTTATTACCCAACGCCAGCATCCACGGCTGGCTCTGGTAAAAGTTTTCCCAACCGGAAGCCGTTGGCAGATTCACGCCCCTGATGAACCAGATCTACAGATTGAACTGCCTGAATCTGATGCACCAACACAATCAGTAATCGTGTGGCAGGACACGGTGGAAGCACAGATTTCTGGAACTGCTGCAGCAGAATGGTTCAGCCGGTTTACAGGCATCGCAGGCGTGCAGCTCGTTTACATGCCTGAGACTTCTTCACGACGGGTCGATCAGAAATACGCAGCTAATAACGAGATCGTCAGTTTTGCCGATGGATTTCCATTCCTGTTGATCTCACAGGCGTCGCTTGATGATCTGAATTCACGTATGGCAGAGCCATTACCGATGAGTCGTTTCCGACCAAACCTGGTGGTGGAAGACACTGCGGCATTTGCCGAGGATGACTGGAAACGCATACGCGTAGGTGACCTGACATTTCAGGTTGCCAAACCCTGTTCGCGTTGCAAGGTTACCACCGTGGACCCGTTTACGGCGGAGACGGGCAAGGAGCCACTCAAGACACTGGCCAGCTACCGGCGATGGGACAACGAAGTCTGGTTCGGCATGAATCTGATTCATGAGCAGACGGGCATGCTGCGGGTTGGTGATGAAGTGGAAATTCTTGAATAGCGGCTGATGGAGCTGTTAAGCGCAGAACTGCTAGTACTGCTATTTATCGTTGGGTTTTGCGCTGGTCTGCTTGACGCCATTGCGGGAGGTGGCGGTCTGATTGCACTGCCTGTCCTGCTTGGCACTGGAATGAGTCCGGTTGAGGCGTTGGGCACGAACAAACTGCAGGGCAGCTTCGGTACTACGGCTGCCGCCGCACATTTCTTCCGTCATGGCCAGATTGAAACAGACGGCGCAGTTTTCGCGGTGCTCTGTACTTTTGCCGGGGCAATACTCGGTTCACTGGCAGTGCAGATTTCTGATCCCGCATTTCTCAATACGCTGATCCCGTTGCTGCTGATCGCTAATGCCCTTTATTTCCTTTTGTCGCCGCGCATTGGTGATATTGAGCGTCACCGTCGTATCGGGCTTTACAGCTTTGCGCTGCTGGCAGGCACTGGCATAGGTTTCTATGACGGCTACTTCGGCCCCGGCGCAGGATCATTCTTTGCGCTCGCCTACGTGGCACTACTTGGCTACAGCATGACGAGGGCTACTGCGCATAGCAAGTTGCTAAACATGACATCAAACCTGGCCGCGCTGTTGCTGTTTGCAGTTAATGGTTATGTCGTGTGGCAAATCGGTTTGCTGATGGGTGCTGCACAGGTACTGGGGGCAACTGCAGGTGCGCATCTGGTCATCCGGCGAGGTGCGGCACTGGTCAGGCCACTGATCGTTATTGTGTGTCTGGTTATGACGATCAAGTTACTATGGTCATAGCCAGGTAATTCTGTACAGATTAAATCAGTACACGATCAAGTACGATGAAATTCATGTCGAAGGCATTTTTGTCGTCAGCATGGAGTTTCGTATTTGAGGCTTCCTTCCATTCATACTGTGTGTAATCCGGGAAGTGGGTATCTCCGACCAGGTGTGAGCGGATCAGCGTCAGATAGAGCCGATCTGCCTGCTCTATTGTCTGATTATAAAGCTGCCCACCGCCGATGATGATCGCTTCGTCGGCACTCGTCTGTTCAGACGCTTTTATGGCATCTTCGATAGAGTGGGTGACTATGCATCCATCTGCGTGGTAATCAGTGTTGCGTGTGATTATGACGTTCGTGCGACCGTCCAGTGGCTTGCCGATGGATTCATAAGTCGCACGACCCATGATGATCGGCTTGCCCATCGTAACAGCACGGAAATTTTTCATATCGGCAGGCAGATGCCATGGCAAACCGCCTTCGGTGCCGATCAGATGACCTTCGTCTATCGCTGCAATCAATGACAGCTTCATCATGTATTCTCCTGGTCAGACAGCGACGGGCGCTTTTATGTGTGGGTGGCTTTCATAACCGACTAGCTCAAAATCATCGTAGCGGAAATCGAACACAGAAGTAATATCCGGGTTCAGCTTTATGACCGGCGGCGGCAGCGGCTCACGCGACAATTGTAAATCCACTTGTTCAAGATGGTTCAGGTACAAATGTGCGTCACCGAAGGTATGCACGAAATCACCCGCCTGCAGGCCACAGACCTGAGCAACCATCATAGTCAGTAGTGCATAGGACGCAATGTTGAACGGTACACCGAGAAAAATGTCAGCACTGCGCTGGTATAGCTGGCAGGACAGTTTGCCGTCCAGAACATAGAACTGGAACAGGCAATGGCAGGGCGGCAGGGCCATATTATCTACTTCAGCCGGGTTCCATGCGCTGACCATAAGGCGGCGTGAATCCGGTGTTTTGTGGATCTGCTCGATGAGCTGGCTGATCTGGTCAATGTGTCTGCCATCCGGTGTCGGCCACGAGCGCCACTGAGCACCATAGACAGGGCCGAGGTCGCCATTCTCATCGGCCCATTCATCCCAGATACGTACACCGTTGTCCTTAAGATAGCGGATATTGGTTTCACCCATCAGAAACCACAACAGCTCGTGAATGATGGAGCGAAGGTGAAGTTTTTTGGTCGTCACGACCGGGAAGCCGTCGTTCAGGTCGAAACGCATCTGGTAGCCGAATACACTTTTTGTGCCGGTACCGGTACGGTCTGTTTTGGTTGTGCCGTGGTCGCGCACATGGCGCATCAGGTCGAGGTATTGGTGCATTGGAATTATGTATTATTCGAAAAATTATTGTGGGAGCGATGGCCCATCGCAATATATGGCTTCAGAATTCTGAATCGCGATGTGCCATCGCTCCCACGGGTATAAATAATCTGAGTGTACCGGATTCAGGCTGTTTGCGTCGCGAGATGTTTTTCCTCACCCATCCTCAGCAAACTCGGCAACAGGATCAGCGTAAATATCGTTGAAACGGCCATGCCGCCAACGATGACAGCCGCCATGCCACGATATAGCTCCGTGCCGGCACCAGGCATGACCAGCAGCGGCAGCATGCCACCGATGCTGGTCAGGGTGCTCATCAGGATAGGACGCAGGCGGCGCCTCACGGCCTGCTCGACGGCATCACGGCGGGCCAGGCCTTCGCGTTCTGCCGCACGTGTCTGGTGCACCAGCAAGATGGCGTTATTGACGACCAGGCCCAACAGGATAACGAAGCCGATCATGGTCAACAGGTCCATAGGCTGGGACATGGGCAGGTAGCCGAACAGGGGCGGGATGATACCCAGCAGCATATCGGTTAGTCGCAGTGTCAGGATGCTGCCAACCGTCGCCAGCGGGATGATGACCAATACCAGCAGGCTGTCCCGAAATGAACGGAACAGGGCGCTCATCAGCAGGTACAGGATAGTAATGGCGAGCAGGAAGGTGCCACCCATGCTGGTTAGCGCTTCATCGAGTTTTTCCGCCGCGCCCGCGTAGCGAATCGTCCCATCGGCAGGCAGCATTTCGGAGAGGGCAGGCCCAACCTTGTTTTGCAGCGTCTGCATGGCATCCTCCAGTGAGACATTGTCCGGCAGCGAAATCTGCAGCGTGATGGTACGGCGCCGGTCTATGCGGCGTATCTTGTCCGGGCCGGCGGTGCGGGTAATATCAACCAGCTCGCCGAGAGTCTGCACACCGGCATCCGGTGTCTTGACAGGCATCCCTGCCAGTTCTTCAGGCGTCTCCCATGTGCTTGAACGCAGTATCATTTCAAGCCGTTTCTCGCCGTCAAAGTAGTCGCCGATATACAGGCCGTCTCCGAAGGCGCGCAGAATACTGGCCATGGTCATGCGATCCCAGCCTGCCTCGGCGATGCGACGTTCGTCGGGGATCAGGCGCAGTTCCGGTTCGTCCAGCGCCAGACCGGGTTTGGGCTGCACCGATGAGCCGGGCAGGTGTTGCTGGATCAAGCCGAAACCCGCCATGGCGGCCTGCAGCAGGCTCTCGATATCGCGCCCCTGGATATCGAGATCGATCTTGCCGCCGCCGAAGCCGCCGAACAATGAGGCACGGAACGCGATGCCGATTGTGGCAGGGAAGCTCCTGAGTACGTTGTTTAGCAGGTGCACGACCTCGCCGGTGCGAGCCGGATCCTGGGCGCGTGCACCCATGAAGGCGCCCCGGCCGAAGGCGACGAAGAAGTAATCACCGATAGCCGGCTGTTGCGTGCCATCCAGGTGAGGCCGCAGTTGTTCGGCCAGCACACTGCCCATTTCCAGTTCTATTGTGGAAACATTTGAGCCCGGTGGCGGCAGCACAAAGGCAAACACCAGGTTACGGTTGCCATCAGGCATGTAGCTGGCGCTGGGGATAGTCAGGCTGCTGATAGTCAGGGGCACAGCAATAAGCATTGTGATCCACGCGATACGTTTGCTGCGCGTGCTGGTGATCTGCATGATCTTGCGTGTGATGGCATGCCACCAGTGGGTGTGTGGATCATCGGCATGCACATCATGTAGCCATTGCTGGCTGCTGGTGGGCAGCACCGTCACGGCAATGATCAGCGAGCCGGCCACGGCCACGGCGATAGCCAGCGCGAGGTCGGCAAACAGCTGGCCCGCCTCGTTATCGAGGAACACCACCGGCATGAAGATGGCGATGGTTGTAGCAGTCGATGCCAGCAAGGCACCCCAAACTTGTTGCGTGCCCTGTTCAGCGGCAGGACCGGGCTGCTCGCCATGCTCGCGCAGGCGTACGATGTTCTCGAGCACGACGATGGCCGCATCCAGCACCATGCCGACGGCAAATGCCAGCCCTGCGAGGCTGATGACATTCAGCGTGCGGTCGGCCGTGTACAGCATCAGGAAGGTGAACATCAGTGAAATCGGTATCGCCACTGCCACCATCAGCGTTGCACGAAGACGACGCAGGAACCACCACAGAACACCAATCGCCAGCATGATGCCGATGGCCATGTTGGTTACCACCATGGCGATGGATCGATCGATGTAAATCGTTTCGTCATAAACCTGATTGAGATGCAGGCCGACGTTTTTCAACGGCCCGTCATTGAGTTCAACGACGGCTTTCTGCAGACCGTCCATGACGTCCAGTACATTGACGCCCTGTTCACGCCGTGCATTCGCGGCCAGGGCCAGTTCACTGTTCTGGATCACGAAGCTGCGGCGATCAATAAAACGCTGTTCGACGCTGGCGACATCAGACAGTCTTACCGGTCTGCCGTCGCGCCAGTCGATGATCAGGCTGTTGAGATCTTCGACCTGATATTTTCCGGCAAAGCGTATTGTGTAACGGCGTTTGCCGACATCGGCAAAACCAGCGGAGACGTCTCTGGCGCCACCCGCGAGGCGCGCGGCTTCCGGTAGCTCGACACCGAGGCTGGCAGCCATGTAGGGGTCGAAGGTAATGCGGACTTCTTTTTTCTGACCCCCGAATACCTCTGAACGCGCCACCCCCGGCACACGTTCGAAGCGCGTCTGCACCACATCCTCGACGTAATCCTGGTAGGTAGAGATGGGGGTTTCGTTGCCTGCTATTGGTTTGATGATGAACCAGGCGATGGGGCGGCTATCTCCCCCGACGGTACTGAGCACCGGTTCACTGGCATCGTCAGGGTAGCGTGACACACGGTTCAGGCGGCTCAGGACTTCGAGCAGGGCGCGCTGCATGTCGGTGCCGACTGCAAAGGTAATGGTCAGTTCGGATTGTCCACGCGATGATTCCGACACCAGCTTGGTCATACCCGGCAATCCGCGCAGTACATCCTCCTGCGGTTCAGTGATTTCGGCTTCTACCTCTTCCGGCGCCGCTGCACGCCAGCCCGTAGTGATGGTGATTTCAGGTTCTTCGACCTCGGGTGTCAGCTGGATAGGCAGGCGTGTGATGCTGATGATGCCGAACAGGATGACCAGCAGGACGCCGACAACGACGGCGACCGGGTTGTTCAGTCCTGGCCGGGTCAGGTTCATTTGCCGGGCTCAGTAGATTCGCTGATTATCTTTACTGCCTGGCCGGGGCGCAGCCGTTCACCGCCACGCGTAACGATGCGATCGCCAGGTTTGATGTCGCCGCTGACTGCGATTACAGGGCCATCGGCAATGCTGGTAGTAACGTGCACACGTTCCGCTGTTTTGTCATCCTTGATGCGAAAAACATAGCTGCCATCGCGGCGCAAAACCAGTGCATCACGCGGAACGACCAGGCGTTCACTGAATGCGTCAGTCGGGATAGACACGCGCACAGGCATGCCCGGCAGCCAGCCGGTTTCACTGAAGTCGAGCCGCATGATGAACTGGCGTGATTCATTGGCCCCGATAGAGACCAGTGAGCGGAGTGTTGCCGTTGTCTGACGGTCAAAGTTTTTTACGTCGATATCCATGCCTTTCTTGATGAAGCTGACATAGCGCAGCGGCGCGCTGGCCTCGATTTCCAGATTGTCCAGGCCGACAAGGCGAACCACAGGCGTACCGTCACTGACGTTCTCACCTGGAACTTTAAGACGTTCTGTTACATAGCCACTGAATGGCGATGCGATGTGCGTCTTGTCGAGCTTGTCGTCAATCAACGCAAGACGCGCCTGGGCGGCGTCGCGATCAGACAGGGCGATTTCGTAGTTGCTGCGGGTTTCATCAACCGCAGTTTGTGTGGTGAGTTTACTGCTTGCCAACTGGCTGGAGCGGGCCAGTTCCTTCTTGAGGAAGCCAATGCGTGTGGTCAGTGATTTGACGTTGCTGATGGCTTCCTGTTGCTGCAGTTTCAGGCGTCTGTCATCAATCACAGCGAGCAGTTGGCCCTGTTCGATAAAATCACCCACTTCAGCGATTTGTGTGATGCGCCCATTCACTTCGGCTGCGATACGTGCATCGTCCCTGCTGATGACGGTGCCGGCAGTCCACATGTGCGGTGCTATCTGCATATGTTTGACAATGTCGACACGCACTGGAGAAGCTGGCATTTCCTGCTGCGCAGAGGCGCCAGTGGAGAAAACCAGTGCTGATGTCAAAGCGAACCATCGGTAAGAAGTTTTCACTAACGTCACCACATCTTCTCCAGCTTGTTTTTATTGAGGGTGTAAGGATGCCACGCAAACAACCGAGGGATCCAATCAATCATTCCCCCTCTGCAGGCGGCGCAACTGACGTCTGCCACGTTTATCCGGTCTGTGCTCAGGACCTGATGATAAGCGCTCATAGCGTCGTTGTGTAGCCAGTTCATTGCGCTTCTGTATGCTTTCCTCACTTTCTATATACAGCGTCTGCGCCACTTTCGCTGGCCCGCGTTTTTCCGACAGGCCTGATATTGTTATATCTGACTCGTAGGGATTACACTTAATTTGTAGGATATCTCCCTGTTTAACTGCGCGGGAAGGTTTGACGCGCGCACCATTGAGGTGAACCTTGCCACCATTGACAGCAGTAGCAGCCATGCTGCGGGTCTTGTAAAAACGTGCCGCCCACAGCCATTTGTCGATGCGGACGGATTCAGGAGGTGATGACTGCATATTATCTATTGTAATGCAGGAGCGGTCGTCGGCCGCGAACTTTTTAGCAACTCCTCTATTCGCGGCCGACGACCGCTCCTGCATAAGTTGCAATTCAACAATATCGTATTATGAATGCTGATAGCTGAAAACTTTTTTGCTTTCGCCCGGTCACACTCCTACACTCTTTAGCCCCGAATTTACAGGTAGATGCACACATGTCACGGACACCCTCCACAATGCCGGATCTCGGTTTGCCTGCACCGGATTTCAGCCTGCCTGATCCAGCAGGCCGAATTTATACACTGGCTGATTTCAGTACAGCAAGGACACTGCTGGTGGTATTCATGTGCAATCATTGCCCATTCGTAATCCACCTGCGTCCTGCTCTGGCAGAATTTGCCCGCGAATACGGCAACAAGGGCCTTGCGGTAGTAGGCATCAACGCCAATGATGCCATCAGTCATCCGGATGACAGTCCGGAAAAGATGGCCGAAGAAATCAAATCGGCAGGCTACAGTTTTCCATACCTGTACGACGAGTCACAGCAAACTGCCAGGGATTATCGCGCAGCCTGCACGCCCGACTTCTTTCTCTACGATGGAGATCGCAAGCTGGTTTATCGCGGTCAGTTCGATGGCAGCCGCCCGGGCAACGATATCCCGGTGACCGGCAATGATCTGCGTGCTGCAGTTGATGCACTTCTTGCGGGTCAAAATATTGCTGAAGATCAAAAAGCCAGTCTGGGTTGCAACATCAAATGGCGGGCAGGCAATGAACCGGACTATTTCGGTTAAGGATGCTCTGAACAAGTCGCTTCACGACTTTTCCAGAGCACCTTGCTTGTTATCTACGGGGGAAGGGTTATATTTCAATGAGTTATCACAGGTATGATATGGCACTTCCCCCGAACCCCCATCCCTTTGGACTTGTCCAGAGCTTCCTTAATCACTTCATCGCGTCATGGTGAATAAACGTAAGAGAACCCTGCTGCGAAACGTCACGCAGATCCTGGTCGTGGTTGCAGTATTCGTCGGCATACGTGCCTACCTGCTGCAGGGAAGTCTGACCAGAGGACCGGCGCCCAGCTTTGCTGCACCCTTGCTGGACGGTGGTCAGTTCTCACTGTCCGATACACGCGGTGAACCTCTGTTGATCCACTTCTGGGCGACCTGGTGCAAAATATGTGCACTCAATGACGGTGCCATCGATGGTCTGGCTGAGGATATGCAGGTCATTACTGTGGCTATGGAGTCAGGCGGTGCAAAAGATATCCGCAAAGAGATGGATGAACGTGGACTTAAGTTTCCGGTCATTGTCGACGGGCTTGGTAAGCTGGCTAACAAGTACCATGTTAAAGGAGTGCCGACGAATTACATCATCGATGCAGACGGTAATATCCGTTACGTAGAAGTTGGCTATACAACCGGCATCGGATTACGAATACGCATGTGGCTGGCATCGATGTAGAAGATAATAATGTAGGAGCGGTCGTCGGCCGTGAATTAATAGGAGGTTAAAATGAGCGATTCAGATTGTTGTACCCCCAAGCAAACACAAACAGACCAAGCCAGTCATGACGAACACCGCCAGGCAGTCCGCAGCAGCTATGCAAAAGTTGCTCAGGCAGAGAATGATGGTGAATGTTGTGGCACGGAATCAAGTTGTTGTGGCGTGTCTGACGATTCCGCTATCAATACACTGATATCTACCCGACTCGGTTATAGCGAAGCTGACCTGAATAAGGTGCCCGGTGGAGCGGACATGGGGCTAGGCTGTGGCAACCCACGCGCGATCGCTTCTCTTAAAGCCGGTGAAACAGTGCTCGATCTTGGTTCCGGCGGCGGCTTTGACTGCTTTCTGGCTGCTCATGAAGTGGGTGAAAGCGGCCGTGTCATCGGCATCGACATGACGCCTGACATGCTGAGTAAAGCACGCTCTAATGCGGATAAAGGAAACTATCGCAATGTTGAATTTCGCCTCGGTGAGATTGAGTACCTGCCCGTACAGGATGGCCTTGTCGATGTCATCATCTCAAACTGTGTGATCAATTTATCACCGAACAAAGCCCAGGTCTTCAGGGATGCCTATCGTGTATTGAAGTCCGGAGGACGTCTGGCCATTTCCGATGTCGTCGCAACCGTCGAGCTGCCGGAAGAGATGCGTAATGATGAAGCATTGATCGCCGGTTGCATGGGCAATGCATCGTTGATAGAAGAGCTTGAGGCAATGATTGCAGAAGCAGGGTTTACCGATATCAAAATCGCACCAAAAGATGAGTCAAAAGGCTTTATTCGCGACTGGGCACCGGATCATAACGTTACCGATTATGTTGTATCGGCATCGATTGAAGCAATGAAGCCGGGATGTGAAACCGGCGGAAGCTGCTGTTAGTAGTGCTTCTCACGCACAATTGAGCTTGCATTGCGATTGGCTGGATTCTTAAAGTCTGCCATTTTCGAAGCTACTTCAATGTGCTGAAACCGCCCACAACCGGTCCTTGTTGGCAGAGTGCCTGGACTTCCGCTCAAAACTCAGAACCTACTTATTCCTCAGCCTCAAGTTTAGGGTTCGAGATTCTGTCTTTGTACAATTCCGCCAACGGGATCCAGACTTCCTGAAACAGTAATTCTTCTTTTTCCGTATCTGTATCAGGAGACTCGATAATATCAATCGCACGCCGGTATAAAAATTCTTCAAGTTCTAGTTTTGTCGTCATTTATCCCGTCCTCACTCAGGGTGTTTTTCATTATACCAATGCTGGACACAAAAACGCCTGCTACTGACACTCTCAACCAATCCACTGTTTCCTCAAAACTTCCATCAGTAAATGCTTTTATCAGGCCACCAACTGCTATCACTTTTTTTATGCAGCC
>Ga0209013_10004516_pt1 | contig 12188 bp, 13 predicted proteins | sample Cruoilmetagenom2_FD_187291 | JGI IMG/M metagenome (GOLD analysis project Ga0209013, IMG submission 187291) | Oil polluted marine microbial communities from Coal Oil Point, Santa Barbara, California, USA - Sample 2 (SPAdes) (version 2) | ecosystem: Environmental > Aquatic > Marine > Oil seeps ...
TGCTCTTTATAAAATGTATAATCATCCCAGCGTTTTTGACCTTCCTGATCTACAGGACTAAACTTCCAACGTTTTAAAGGATTTTTCAACCTAGAATTAAATCTACTGACTTGTTCTTCTTTAGAAATAGAAAACCAAAACTTTATTAATATGACTCCATCTTCATAAAGCATATGTTCAAATTCTGGAACTTGTACCATAAACTTATTATATTCTTCATCATTGCAAAACCCCATTACAGGTTCTACAACCGCACGATTATACCAACTTCTATCAAAAAAAACAATTTCTCCTGGATTAGGCATTTCCTTTATATAACGCCTAAAATACCATTGACCAGATTCTACTTGTGTTGGTTTTGTAAGTGCAACAACTCGCATAGAACGAGGGTTAAGGTGTTCAGCAAACCGTCTAATAGAACCTCCTTTTCCAGCAGCATCCCTGCCTTCAAAAATCACACAAACACGTTTATTATGTTTAGCCACCCATTGTTGTAGGTCTACAAACTCAGCTTGTAACTGCAATAATTCTTTCTCATATTGAATAGTGTACAATATATCTTGAACACTCTCTTTTGAAACTTTCTCTTTTACAACTTTTAAAAAGTCTGCTTTATTTTTGTGTAATTTAAAATCGTCTTTTGTTAACATAAAATTTATTTAATTAACTAATATCCTACTTTTAAAACATAAAAAAAATGATAATTATCAGCTTAAAAACTTCAAAAACTCACTTCTAGAAATCTCTTCTGCACCAAGATTCTCTAAATGACTTGTATAAACTTGACAATCTATAAGTTTATAATCATTATTCTGAATGAAGGTAATAAAAGCAACTTTACTTGCATTACTTTCTTTGGCAAACATACTTTCGCCACAGAACATCTTGTTTCCTAAATCGATACCATACAATCCACCAACTAACATATCATCTTTCCATACTTCAACAGATTTAGCATATCCTAATTCATACAATTTAATGTAGGCTTCAATCATGCTATCTGTTATCCATGTTCCTGCTTGCCCATTACGATCTACTTTGGAACAAGATTTAATGACATTTAAAAAATCTTTATTTATAGTAACTTTAAAGTTGCCATTTCTAAGAACTTGTTTCATGCTTTTTGAAACTTTTAAGCGCTTAGGAAATAACACAAATCGTGGATCTGGTGACCACCATAGAATAGGTTCTTCATTATTAAACCAAGGAAATATGCCGTTTTTATATGCTAAAACTAATCGCTCAATTGATAAATCTCCGCCAATAGCTAATAATCCATCTGGTGACGCATTAGAAACATCTGGAAATTCTATGTGTTGTGTTAAGTACTTCATTCTACTTTAGCAAAGATATACAAGTGTTATCACTTTATTAAACTTCAATATTTCACTTTTAAATGCCAGCTTTTATTGCATAAAAAAAGCTCTTTAAAATAAAGAGCTTTTTAAAAATCTATTATAGATACTAAAAAGGAAGGTCGTCGTGATCTTCTTCTTTTAAATTTGTTGCTGGTTCGAAAGCTTCAGCTGGTGGTACAGGTGGCATATCTCCAGTTGAAGTAGCTTCTTGTAAATTTTCAATTCTCCATCCTTGAATAGAGTTAAAGTATTTTGTTTCACCTTGTGGATTTACCCATTCTCTTCCTCTTAAATTGATATTTACCTTTACATTTTGTCCTACTTGATGATTATTTAATAAATCACATTTATCTTGAACAAACTCTATCATTATATGCTGAGGATATTGCTCTTCAGTTGTCACCACTAGTTCTCTTTTTCTAAACCCATTGCTTCCAAAGGTTTGAACTTCTCCAATCATTTTAATTTTTCCTTGTACTTCCATTTTTACTGTTTTATTTCGTGTTTAAATATTTATGATAATAATAATTTCCAGGCACTTTCTACATCTCCAAAACTTAGATAATTCCCAGCTCTTTTATGTTTTTCTCTTAAACTTGCATTCACTATTTCAGGATAACGCTGCGACAGCTCTTTTATAAATTCATCAACCTCTTTTTGAGTTGGTATGGATTCCACATTAGCTAACATTCCAAGGTCGTTCCCTGTTAAAATCATACTGTTTCTAATAGGCTCTGGGATATTATCTACTCCTATACCAAGTGTAGACAATGGTTTAGGGATTTCGAAAAATCCTTTTTTTGCTCTACTATAATAACTCCCTCCAGCTCTAGCTACTAAATCTAATCTTTCTTGGTTAATTGAATTATCATCGTTTAAAACCTCATCGTCAATATGCAATTTTACAACTTCACAAATAATTAAATTCCCTGCGCCACCTTTGGTTCCCAGCTTTATAATTTCATTTACCTTACATTCAAACTGAACTGGAGATTCTCCCACTCTAAAAGGTTTAACTATGTCTGATTTTAACATGGTTAATCCTGCTTTTTCAAATTCGTTTATAGTAGAAGCATATTCTGTACTACTTAGCGACATTTGTTGAACAATTTCGTAATTTACTACATTAATAACGACTTCTTTTGTTGCTTCAGCATTTTCTAAAGTGTGTTTTATTGTATTATCTCTAACACGTCTCGCCGGTGAAAAAATTAAAATCGGCGGATTTGCGCTAAACACATTAAAGAAACTAAAAGGTGACAAATTTGGATTACCATTAGCGTCAATTGTACTCGCAAAAGCAATAGGCCTTGGAGCAATAGCACTTAATAAATATCCATGTAATCTACCAGTAGAGAGTTCTTTAGGCTCGAATGATGTCATTAAATTTTCAAATTTCAACAAAGGTAGTTATTCTAATAGTTATCTGAAAATGATTTGATAGCTTGTGACACAATATTATTAACAGAATTGCATTATATTACAAGTTAAATAGTTATAAATGGGGTTTACAAATCATAGAAATCTAATACGTTGGATAATTGTTATTATTTCCTTTGTTATTATCTCTCTTATTTTATGGAATACGTATGTGTTTTTTCAGAAGTTTAAAATTGAAGAACAGACAAAAATGGATATTTGGGCAACCATGATGGAGGAAATTAATAAAAATCCCTTAGATGAAAATGTAAATCCTGTTGTAGATAAAGTATTTACCTCTGAGATTACAAATCCTATGTTTGTTATTAAAGATGACCAAGTGCTTTTATCTGCAAATATTGATGAAGAAAGACTCAATAACAAAAATTATATTGAAAAACTTATCAGTGGTTTTTCTGAAGAAAACATTCCTATTGAAATTTCATATTTAGACAATGATACTAACGATAAAATTATTTTTGGAACACTCTATTTTGGGAATTCTGATGTCTTAAACAAACTAAAATATTATCCTTTAGCTTTATTACTTATTATCTTTTTGTTTAGTGCTGTTGTTTTCTTCTTTTATCGAAGTTCTAAAACTGCTACTGAAAACAAGCTCTGGTCTGGAATGGCTAAAGAAACAGCGCATCAAATAGGAACTCCTTTATCATCATTAATTGGTTGGGCTGAATTATTAAAAACTGAGCATGTAAACCCAGATTATATTGTTGAAATTGAAAAAGATATCAGCAGATTACAAACCATAACCGAACGGTTTAGCAAAATTGGATCTATCCCAAAACTTGAGAAAACAGATATTGTAAAGGAAACATTAGAATCTTACGAGTATTTAAAAGCACGTTCTTCTAAGCTTATAGAGTTTGAAATTATTACTCCTAATCGTGAGATTTATGTGAACCTTAACAAACAGTTATATAGTTGGACTATAGAGAATTTAGTAAAGAATGCTATCGATGCTATGAAAGGTAAAGGGAAAATTACCATTGAGATTTCTCAACTTGAATCGAATGTGAAAATTAATATAACCGATACTGGAAAAGGAATCCCTAAAAATCAATCTAAAGCAATTTTCGATCCTGGATACACGAGTAAAAAAAGAGGATGGGGATTAGGACTTTCACTCGCAAGACGTATAATTGAAGAGTTTCATAATGGAAAAATTAAAGTTTTAAAATCTGAAATTGATAAAGGAACGACTATGCAAGTTTCATTGAAATCAATTTAAAATATTATGATTGAAAAGCATATCACTATTAAAGAAGTTATCTTGAATAATAATTGTCCTGAATGCTATAGCACAACTGGTTTACAATTAACATTTAAACAGAAATTTATAGAGACATCGTTTTATAAATCTATAACAAAAGAAACTACTCAAGACATAGAATGTAAAACTTGTAATACCAAAATTTATCCTGTAAGATGGACTAAAGACATGGAACGTGGTTTTGATTACCATCAAAAATCATTCGAATCAAAAAAGGCCTCAATAAAATTAAAAAAGAAAGCTTGGTTACTTCTTATTATAATACTCATAATACTTGCAATCGGAATAACACTTACTGTATTTCCAAATTTATAAGTGTGCCTGTATCGTATTAGCTATATCTTGAAACTCTTTAGAAGATAATTCAATTTTCTGAATAAAACGTGCATCTTCCATAGTATGTAACGGAATTAAATGTACATGTACGTGAGGTACTTCTAGACCTATTACAGAAACACCGACACGCTTACAAGGGATTGCTTTTTCTATAGCAATGGCAACTTTGCGTGAAAAACTCATTAAATTTATATAGTGGGTTTCTTCTAAATCGAAAATTTTATCGACTTCCTTTTTTGGAATACAAAGCGTATGTCCTTTAGAATTAGGATTCACATCTAAAAAAGCTAAAAAATCATCTGTTTCAGCAATTTTATAACATGGTATTTCACCTGTAACTATTCTACTAAAAATTGAAGCCATTATTGAATTCTGTATAACTGTAAATATAAAAAGATTCTTATTCAAACTGAAATAAATACAGCTTTAAACAAGAATCTTGATAATAGACTATTTTAGTTCTATCTCGAAATATCTATAATTTCAAACTTCATAATTCCATTAGGAACTTCAATTTCTGCCACATCGCCTACAGATTTTCCGAGTAAGCCTTTCCCAATTGGAGAATTTACAGAAATTTTTCCAGAAGCCAAATCAGCTTCTCCATCGGCAACTAATGTATAGGTCATTTCCAAACCATTAGATTGATTTTTCACTTTAACTATTGAAAGCGCTAAAGCTTTAGTCATATCTAATTGCGACTCGTCTATAATTCTTGCTCCAGCCAAGGCATCTTCTAATTTAGATATTTTCATTTCTAACATGCCCTGAGCTTCTTTAGCAGCATCGTACTCAGCATTTTCACTTAAATCACCTTTGTCTCTTGCTTCAGCAATAGCACGAGATGCTTTTACACGCTCTACATCTTTTAACTGACTTAACTCTGCTCTTAATTTCTTTAATCCTTCAGGAGTATAATAAGATACTTTACTCATAACTTCATCGTTTACTATAATAAAAAGATGCTGAAACTAGTTCAGCATAAAAAAATCCCGTTTACACGAGATTGTGATACAAATATACAAAATATTTATCTCAATGTGCTTTTTGTTGTAAATTGTGCGATATTTTATAAAACTACTATTTAGTCAAAAAACACAATATAAATGAGAACACTTTTTTTAATTCTAATCTCCTTTTTTTTATTAAGCAGTTGTAGCAAAAGCGACGATAATAACAATAACTCTTTTTTGCCAAATATTGCTTTCGATACTGGAAGCATGATTAATACCAACCTCTCTCAGTATAATCATTTGCAGTTTGCTGGTAATTTCGAGATCATCAATAGCCCTTATGGTATTAATGGCACTGTACTATTTTATGCTGGAGGCACAAATTATAATGCTTTTGAGCTGAGTGATCCTAATCATGCATTATCATCGTGCTCTTCTTTAACCGTTAATGGTGTTATTGCATCTTGCGATTGTGACGATGGTAATTCATACGATATTTTAACAGGTCTTGGACAAGAAGGGACCATAGGGCAGTATTCACTTAAGCGTTACTTTGTAGAAGTTAATGGTAATATCATAAGGATTTTTAATAATTAAAAAAATCCGTAACCAAAACCACATAGTCAAAATCAGGATTGTTTTCTGAAAAACTAATGATTTCTTTAGCGTCTTTAAAGAAAACTTTCCCAAAGTTATGATTGTAAATAAATACAATTGTTTTTTTCTTGACTTTATTATATTGGAATGTTTGGTTTCTTTTATTTATAAACACATACTGTTTTAATACTTCTTCTTTATTTTCTGGGATATCTAAAAAAGGGTAATTATACTCGTCCTTTAGAGTTTTAATTATTTGTTTGCAACCAAAATCATTGCCTTCATTTGTTTTAAAGAGTGTTTTATCTAAAGCGTAAACTGTTCCATAGTAGTAATAATATTCATTACCATGAAGGTTTCTTAAAAAATCAAATTTAGAATTAACACTTTGCTTATTTATAAAATATACTTTTTCTATTTCTACATTATGTTTAATAAAAAGCTTTATATAGTAATCTTTATTTTCTAATTTACTGTTTTGATTATAAATAACATTTGCTGTCTCTTTACAAGAATAACTGACAGTGAATAAAATCACTGTCAGCAATAATAATTTTTTTTTTAGTATATTATTCATTAGTTATTGGTAACAATACTAATAATGACTCTTCATAACTAAACACTTCAAAATCTCCTTTTACAAGGTAAGAATTTGGTAAAATCTCTATGTTTTCATCTACTGAAAAAAACTTTAAATCATCATTTGTATAATTACCATTTTCAAAATACAACTTAGGAAATGATAAAACAATTTCATTATTTTCCAATTCCACTAAACCTATAGAATATTTATTCATAGGCTCTTCTCTATTACCAGTAAATAATTCTACTTGATAAATAACATCTCCATTGCTATCTAAGCATTGTAAATATGTTGATGTTTCAGTACAGAACCAAAATCCACTTTGACAATTATGTTTTGGTCGCTTAAAATCAAAATCTGTTTGAACAGAAATTCCGTAACTAGAAGCACCATCGCAAGGCCCAGAATTTACTTTACTATTTAAGTTAGTATTAATTATCTTTGAAATCAAACTCTTCGGTGCTGCTTTAAAATTAAAATCCTGATTATCAATTACACTTTCATTTGAACAAGAAAAAAAACAAATAAATGTTAATACTAAAATAAAGAATTTCAACATTTTCATAATTTCTAAAATTTTAAATCAGTTAAGTTTATTGCATAACTGATTGGTTAAACTAAATTTATATTCAGTCTTTTCCAGTCTAAAATTTCAGTCTATTCAGTCTTTCTTTAAAATATAAATCAGTCTAAAAACTTATATTTTGCACTAAATAATTTTAGGAAGAATAAAAAACTAGCGCTAGTTAAGTTGCAACAAATGTTAAAAACTTCTTTTTGTAAAGACTGAGACAAAATTCTGTTTTCAACGTTGTAAATATCTATAAAAAAAACTGATATCACAAATTTTTATAGAAAATTTTCTGCATCTAATCAAAAACGAATTATAGGTTTCCGAAATGGAAGAAAATCAAATCTCTAATTTATAAGATTGCCACATCACTTTTTTTAAACGTGATTCGCAATGACAGCTTATAATTAAGTTAAAACTTCAAAGTAGCACCTATTAAAAAATTGGTTGTTGCTTGCGGATAATATCCAGCTCCTTCAATAGTTGCTGTTTCATTAGGGATAGACCATGTATCATCATAAGTATAGTAATAGCCATTAGATACATACTTTACTCCAAAAATATTATTTACTAAACCTGAAAACAGAATCGATTTAATAAAAGCTTCCTTTTGAGATTCCTCATTCCCTACAAATGACAACTCATATGTCACATTAAAATCATTTACAAAATAGCTGTCCAGTTTAGAAACATTAGAATCTGTATTACCCATAAACTGCTCGCCTACATATTTGCTTAATAAAGACACCTGCAAATGCTTAAGAGGTTGAAACATTAAAACATTACCTACTATCAATTCTGGTGAAAATGAAATATTTGTTTTTCCTAAATTAACGATGTCTCCATTTATTGATGCAAATGTCTCTTTATTTTTATTAGAACTAATCGTTGCATTAGGCAATACTGAAAACCAATTGGTTACTTTTATATGTGCATCTATTTCCAAACCAAGTCTATAACTTACACCACTATTAGTTCTTATTGGATTACCTACATTATCAATGTTTCCAGTAAGCACCAACTGCTCATTATACAACATATAATACACATTCGTATTCATGCTAAAAGTCTTTGAGTTATGTCGCCATCCTAACTCAAAATCATTAAGTTGTTCAGGCTTTACATTTGCATTATTTTCAAAATCGTCTCTATTAGGTTCTCTATTAGCTCGTGCATAAGAGAAATAAACATTGTTTTTATCACTTAGTTTATATGTGATTCCCGCTTTAGGATTGAAAAAATTGTAATTTTTATCCACATTAAAAGGGACTCTATCTGATGATAATCCAGTTGTTTTATAATCTACAAAACGCAATTGTAAATCGCCATAAAGACTTATTTTATCATTTACTCTAAAGGTGACTTTAGAAAATATACTGGCGTCTTTTTTCTTTCCATCTCCATCGTAATATCGTTCTCCTATTTCACTTGTGCTAGCATATCTAGCCCAAATTATTTCACCAAAATGATCTCCTGAATAATAACTATAAGAACCTCCAAAAATCATATCAATTTTATCCTTTTTATATTTGGCATTAGAGGTAACAACATAAAAATCATTATCTAACCAACGCCTACGAATTAAATCTGTAGTATTTATAGTTTCTCCTCCTATAATAATAGGTTCTAAATTGTAATCAGAAAAATCTTCATCTTCTTTATATTGCTCAAAATAACCTCTTCCATACGTGTAATTTAATCCTAAGCTAGTAGACCAATTATTATTAAATCGCTCACTCCAGTGTAATTGATAATGATCTTGTTTGTAATTATCTTCTTCATTTTCATGAAACCTAACAACTCCATTTTCATCAGTGTACATTCCTGAAGGATTATAAGTTCTATCATTATCTAATGTTTCTGCATCTATTCCATTCCAAGCTTGATAAGTAATTTCATGACCGCCAAAAACTAATCCTTTAATTAAAGTGTTGTCATCGATATAAGACCCTTGTAAAAAGTATGATTTTAAATTAGACGTTGCGCGATCTATATACCCATCTGATTTAATTTGTGATAAACGTCCAGCAATTTCAAAATAATCATTCAATTTACCTGTACTAAATTTTAAATTATGCTTTCGGGTATTATAACTTCCAAAGGCATTAGAAATTTCTCCACTAGCTTTTTCTGAAACAGCATCTGTTAAAACATTAATACTTGCGCCAAATGCACCTGTACCATTTGTAGAAGTTCCAACACCTCGTTGCAATTGCAGACTTTCTACTGAGGAAGCAAAATCACCCAAATTAACCCAAAAAGTTCCTAAGGATTCTGCATCGTTATAAGGAATTCCATTAATAGTAATATTAGTAGATTGTGAACTAACACCACGCACACGAATTCCTGTATATCCAACACCTGCTCCAGCATCACTTGTAGTTACTACAGATGGTAAATAATTTAAAAGAACAGGGATATCTTGACCTAGATTTCTTGATTTTAAATCTTGTTTAGTGACATTTGAATGTGTAATAGGAGACGTTTCATCTACTCTAACAGCATTAACCAAAACTTCCTCTAATGTTTCAACTTTAATAGAATCTTGTGGTTTTTCTTGAGAAAAAAGAGGCATAGTGCATGCTAAAAACATTAATAATTTAAGTGTGTTTTTCATTCGATAATATAAATTATCAGAATAAAAAGAGGTAATTATTCTTATGGATTAAAATTATTTTTTTGTCATTACGAGGAGTTTACGACGACGTAATCTCATCAAATAAACAGATTGCCACATCACTCTAAAAATCGTAATTCGCAATGACTCACTTATTTCTACTTTGCATTTCCTAAACAGCATTATCTGTTCTAGGTTCAATGGGTCTGATCTCAGCCGTTAAGCACCCCTTTATTGAGAACACAACAAAGATATAGTAGATTTTTAATATTCAACTTACGTTTACAATTAATTTTATTCTAAATCTGGTTTTTTCCTGTTAGCCTTTCTTTCTGCTTGACTTCGTTTGTCTTTTAGACGTTTCTTTATGACTGCCTTTGGTGTTTTTGTAGGAATTCGCTTTTTTGGAATTCGTAATCCATCTTTTATAAGTTCTATAAAACGCTTAATGACTATTTCCTTATTTTTATGCTGACTTCTACTTTCATCACATTGCATAATAATAATATTGTCTTTTGTGAGTCTATTACTTAACTTTTCTTGAAGTCTATTTTTTTGCTCTACATTTAAAGTCAAAGACGAGATTAAATTAAATGTTAATTCTACTTTTGAAGACACTTTATTTACATGCTGACCACCAGAACCTGAACTTCTAATGGATTTAAAAGACAATTCGGAAATTAAAGATTCTATGTTTACGTTCACTTTATTTGGTGTGGTGCTTTTAGCAAGTCATTTACATTTTTAACAGGATTGAAAGTAATTAAAGGGACTTCAACAAAAATTGTATTCCAATTCGCCATACTCCCATTCCAAAGACCAGGAAGTTCTAGAGCTCTTAAGTCTTTCCCCATTTCAGTTTTTTTTGTTATAAACGCGGTCTTAGGATCGACAAACCTATTCAGATCAAATTTATTCCCTTTATAATCTTTTATACCACATACTAAATCTACAGGATTAAAATGAGTCGCTCTCTTAAAAATTTCTTTTTGCTGCTTATTTTTTTTATCAACTTGAGCTGATTCAACAATTTGTAAAGCAACTGTTCCACTTTCATCTTTAACCCAAAACGGACCTCCTCCTGGTTCACCTTCATTCTTAACCATACCACAAACTCGAATAGGTCTATTTAGTTTTTCTCTTAAATATTCTACTTGATATTTAGTTGAATACTTTTCAAATTCTGAAGAAATATTCACATTCATTTTATCGGATAAAAATTGTGCAATTAGAATAAGTTCTTCTTCATTCTTATTATTATCTTCTAATTGTTTTAAATATTTGAAAGTTTGCTGTTGTAATTCTATCAATATGCCTCCAAGCATTTTTTTGTATTGTGCAACCTCTTCTTCAAATTTAAAAACTACTACATTATCTATATTCTTAATAAAAATAACATCTGCATTAAGGTTATTAAGGTTTTGTAATAAGGCTCCGTGACCAGATGGTCTAAATAAGATACTTCCTTCTGAACCTCTAAACGGTTCGTTTTTTTGTGTTAATGCAATAGTATCTGTAGACTGTTTTTGATGTGAAAACGTAATATCAAACTTTGTATTAGTCTTAGATTCAACAATCTCTTCAATACGTTTAAATTCTTTATCAAATTTATGATTATGTTTTTCCGAAATTGTAAAATGTAATTTAGCTTCATTATTTGTAGATGCATATAAAGCAGCTTCAAATAAATGCTCTTCAAAAGCAGTTGCAATATGATCTTTATATTTATGAAAAGGCAATAATCCTTTAGGGGAAAAACTATAATTAAGTTGGTTTTCATCAAGCATAGTTTTTATAAAAGCTACTTTTTGCTCATCGTCTGAAAGGATATTAAAATTCGAAATCGTCTGTTTAACTTCATTCAATACATCATAATAAAAAGGTGTCTTTTCAAATCCAACCAAAAATACTGACAAGTCTTTAGCTTTGTTTTGATTAATATAAGAATTAATACTTTCTTCTTCTGGTTTATAATCTTTTAAAAACTGAAATAAAAATTTAAACATTCTTGTTGCAGCTCCTGAAGCTGGCACAAACTTTACTATCGAAATATCTTTTCTTTTGGCATCAAAAAGATTAATGAAATGCTGTTTTTTAGCATTAGAAACTTTCATGATTCCATGACTAATTGTCGCTGTTTCCTTTAAATTCACATAAGGCAAACCTCTTTTAAAAAGCTGAATCTGGGTTTCAACCTTATCAATAGTTATTCCTTTCTTTTCTATTTGTATGATGTCTTTTTCTGAAAACATTTACCCTTTTTCTTTTAATAATTGATCTATATGCTTAACAGCTGTCTTTAAACGTTCAGATTTATTTCCTTTAAGTATAATATATGGCCTCTTATATTTTATTAATGCAGTTTCAAATGCCTTAAACATATATTCTCTTTCATTGGGTCTATCTCTCAAATTATCAGCTTCCCAAGGTGTATCAATATAGGTTAAAAAATATAAATCATAA
>Ga0209013_10004517_pt1 | contig 12188 bp, 11 predicted proteins | sample Cruoilmetagenom2_FD_187291 | JGI IMG/M metagenome (GOLD analysis project Ga0209013, IMG submission 187291) | Oil polluted marine microbial communities from Coal Oil Point, Santa Barbara, California, USA - Sample 2 (SPAdes) (version 2) | ecosystem: Environmental > Aquatic > Marine > Oil seeps ...
CGTCGGACACCGGATCAATGATCTTGACGAGTACGGGGTCGACCAGCAGGTACTGTCGCCGATTCCCATCACGCTGACCTACTGGGCTCCGCCCGCAGATGCCGCCCTCTATGCACGAGTTCAAAACGACTCGCTTGCTCAGGCTGTGGCAGAGGGCAATGGCCGCTTCCTGGCCCTCGGAGCGGTTCCCCTTCAAGACGTCGATCTCGCGATCGAAGAGATGTCGCGCGCAAAAGGCGAACTCGGTCTGAACGGTATTGAGATCGGCACCTTCGTCGATGGCCGTGAGCTCGATGACCCATCGCTTCTGCCGTTCTTCGAGGCGGCAGCTCAGGAAGGTGTACCTCTCTTCATTCACCCGACTCAAGGGTCGACTGTCACCCGACGGTCCGGCCTGCCCTATGACTTCGGCGTCGGGATGCTCACTGACACAGCGCTGGCCGCCTCCGCGCTCGTTTTTGGTGGAGTGCTCGATTCCTGCCCTGATCTGCGCATCGGCCTGGCCCATGGCTGTGGCTCGTTCCCGTGGGTGTACCCGCGAATGCGATATATGGCTTCGGGCATGCTTGGGCAGAGTTCGGATGTTCTCGACGATGCCGTGGCGCGCATGTGGGTCGACAGCCTCGTTTTTGATGCCGACCACATCGACTTGCTGGTGAAACGCTTCGGCGCCGACCACCTGATGCTCGGTAGCGACGACCCATTCCTTCCCCATGCATTCGCTGACCCGAAGTCCCCTATCGAGGGCGCCAGGCAAGCAGGCACTCTGAGCGAGGCCGAGGCCGACGCCGCCCTCGGTGCGAACACCCTCGCATTCCTCGCTACGTCATCCGGCTGACGGATGACCTCACCACGTCTCAGCCCGAATAACCATATTTCGACCCACACAACGGAGAAACAATGATCACCGAACAATCTTCCTCGCGCATGGCCAAGGCCGGCGACCTCGACATCCATTACAACGAAGCGGGCGAAGGCGAGTGCGTCATCATGCTCCATGGCGGCGGGCCGGGAGCCTCGGGTTGGAGCAACTTCAAGCAAAATCTGCCCGTATTCGGTGAGCATTTCCGCACCCTGCTTGTCGATCAGCCCGGGTACGGCAAGTCCTCGAAGCCCAAGCATCAGCTGACCCAGGTGGAGATCGGCGCGAAAGCCATTCGTGATCTGCTGGACACGCTGGGAATCGAAAAGACCCACCTCGTCGGCAACTCGATGGGCGGGGCCACAAGCCTGAAGTTTGCGCTCGAATACCCCGACCGTCTCGACAAGCTCGTGCTGATGGGCCCTGGTGGAGGATCGGTCAACATTTTCTCGCCCGAGCCCACAGAGGGCATGAAGGTGCTGATGGACTTCTACGCCCCTCCGGGCCCATCCATCGAAAAGACTCAGGCATTGATCGAATCGATGCTTTATGACTCATCGCTCGTTGGTGAGGAATTGTTGAAAGAGCGTCTCGACGCGGCCCTCGACCAAGATTCGATGGCCTATGTCATGAACATGTTCGCCAATATCGCCGGCGCGGGGAATCCGATGGAGGATCTGTGGATGCGGATTCACGAGATCCAGAACGAGACACTGCTGATCTGGGGATTCGACGATCGGGTCCTTCCGGTCGAGGGTTCGATGTTCATGCTCAAGCGCATGCCCGACGCCCGACTCGTGATCTTCAAGGAATGCGGCCACTGGGCGCAGCTCGAGAAGCAGAAAGAATTCGAGCGCGCCTCGATCCCGTTCCTGCAGGATGCCTGAACGCCGCTTGAGTTAGCGCTGAACCTTGCGTACGTTTGAGCCTGCGTGAACAGAATTACGAATACCCAACTACGAAACAAATGGAGGAGAACATGAGAAGTCGACGGCTCCGAACACGGATCCTGCCAACACTGCTCGCCGGCGCATTGATTGCCGCAGCTTGCAGTTCCGACGATGACGATTCGAACACAACCGAGGCCACCACGGCCGACGAGACGACCGAAGACACAGCGGCACCAGCCACTGACGACACATCCGCGCCCGCGCCGGATGACACGGCTGCGCCCGCTACCGATCCCGTAGAGGAAGAGCCATATGAGGGTGAGGTCGGCGTAACCGACGACACCATCAAGATCGGCTTCTTCTTGCCGGAGACCGGCCCCTACTCCGTCGTGACGACCGACGTTGGTAACTCCGTCACCGGAGTCGCCTTCGACGAGGTCAATGCCGCCGGCGGTATCCACGGTCGGCAGGTCGAGTTGGTGTTCTACGACGATGGCAGTGGCGACCCGGCAGTTACCCAAGACAGTTTCAAAGACGCCCAGGATGAGGTCTTCGGCACGATGGCGATCATCGGCAATACGGCTACGACGCTCGGCTCCCTCAGTGAGCCTGCCGAGGTTCCAGCGGTTGTCGGCAACATCGACGGCCGTATCGCTCGGGAGTCGATGTGGACCTTCGGAGCGATCCCTTACTGGGACACTTCCTCGCGGCTCATGGATGACTACATCTTGAGTATCGCCGATACTGAGACACCGATCGGGGTGGTCTACATGGCCTCACCGAATGGCGAGGGCGCACACGCGGCGTTCATGGAGGAAGCCGACGCCGCTGGGCTCAACGTCGTAGTCGAGCAGCCGGTCGATCCGTTCCCCTCGACCTGTTCCAACGAAATCGCCAAACTCCAGGATTCAGGTGTCGAGATCGTTTACATGATTACAGCGTCGCTTCCGGGCATCTGCATGAACAGATCGGCGGTCGAGGCCGACTTCAACCCGACAGCTTGGCTGAGCCCGGCCTACGGTTGGAGCCTCGAATTCGTCGCGAAGGCTGCGGGAGGCCTGCCCGACTCGGTAACTGCCTTCGGTCACACGACAACCCTGGAAACCGATGCAGGGCAGCACTTCGAGGAGCAGGTCAACACCTTCATTCCGGAAGCTGGCGAAGGTGATTATTCGGTCGACAGCATTCTCTCCTACGCGATGGCGCAGTTGTTCATCGAGGGCCTCGAAGCAGCTGGGCCGAACTTGACCAGGCAGGGATTCTTCGACGTGATGGAGACCACTGTTTCAGGTGTCGACACCGGCTTCTCGCCGCCTCCTGTGTATGGTCCGGACGACCGTAGCGGCCCGCTCTCGGTGAGTCTCTGGAAGCCGGGTACATACCTCGTCGATGGCGTGGAGACCCCCACCTGGGTCACTGATGACCCCACATGGTACGACGGGTTCTGACGGACTGGTCACCAATCAGATGGTCGAAGAGCGGGGCGATCGCGCTGATCGCCCCGCTCCACGGCAGCCCTTCAATGATCACCCAACCAACAGATAGAGCATGAGAAATCCAAGACTCGATACCCGTGTTGCTTCAGTGCTGGTGGTCGCCGCGCTGGTCTTTGCTGCATGTGGTTCCGACGACGACGTTGCTTCCACCACCGATGATGTTGCCGCGACGAACTCGGCGGCTGACAGTGGGGTCCCTGACACGAATGCCCCCGCGACGGTTGCCCCGGCCGACGAAGCCGCTGAGGCTCCGGCTGACGAAACCGTCGCTCCGGCGGTCGACGACGAGCCGTATGAGGGCGAAGTTGGCGTCACTGAAGACACGATCAAGATTGGCTATTTCTTGCCGGAAACGGGCGCCCTCGCGGCCCTTTCCACTGACCTGAACAAGGCCATCAACTCGGTTGCGTTCGATGAGATCAACGCGGCCGGTGGTATCCACGGCCGACAGATTGAGTTGGTGTTCTACGACGATGGCAGTGGTGACCCATCAGTCACCCAGGGCAGCTTCAAAGACGCTGAGGACGAGGTCTTCGCGGTGATGTCCATCATTGGCAACACAGCTACCACCATGGCTGCGCTGTCCGAGACGGCGGAGGTTCCTGCCGTTGTCAGCAATATCGACGGACGCGTCGGTCGGGAGTCGATGTGGACGTTCGCGGTAGTTCCCTACTGGGACACGTCCTCGCGACTGATGGACGACTACATCCTCAGCATCGGCGCCGCGGACACCCCGATAGGCCTGGTCTTCATGGCAACACCGAATGGCGAGGGCGCGCGCGATGCATTCAAGGAAGAGGCCCAGGCCGCCGGTCTCAATATTGTTGTCGAGCAGCCGGTCGACCCCGTCCCGTCCACCTGTTCCAATGAGGTTGGTCGGCTCGAAGATGCCGGCGTAGAGGTCGTCTACCTGATCTCAGGCGCCCTTCCTGGTATCTGTATGCACCGCGCCGCCATCGATGCCGGTTACCAACCTTCGGCATGGCTCAGCCCGGCCAATGGCTGGAATATCGGGTTCGTCGCGAGAGCTGTTGGAGGGCTGCCCGACTCAGCAGTGTCCTTCGGTCATGCCCCGACGCTCGAGACCGAAGCAGGACAACACTATGTCGAGCAGGTCAATACGTATGTTCCCGCTGCCAAGGAGGGAGACATCACTGTTGACGGAATGCTCACCTACTCGCCCGAGCGACTGCTCATAGAAGGCCTCGAGGCCGCAGGTCCGGAGCTGACCCGTGAGGGCTTCTTCGAAGCAATGGAGACCACCGTCTCGGGTGTTGAAACCGGCTATGGGCCACCACCGATCTACGGTCCTGAGGATCGCAGCGGGCCGTTGTCGGTGAGTCTCTGGGTGCCTGGCACCCGCCTCGTCGACGGCGTGGAAACACCAACTTGGGTGACTTCGGACCCAATGTGGCGAGATGACTTCTAATCGATCGAAGAGGACGCGAAGGGTTTAACGAATGGGAAGTGTGATCTCGAACGGGCTGACGAACGGGGCGATCTATGCGATCGTCGCGTTCGGGTTCGTTCTCATTTACCGCAACTCGGGGGTGATGAACTTTGCCCATCCACAGATCGGGATGATCGGCGGGTTCTTCTTCTTCTCCCTGTGGGTAGAGCAATCGTGGCCGTACATGTTGGCCTTGATTTGTGGCGTTGGGCTTTCTGCGCTGATCTCGTTGGGAACACGACAATTGTTAGCGCCTCAAGAAACGAATCCGCTGAATATGCTCCTGGGAACCTTGGGCGTCGGCGGGATCCTGACCTGGTACGCGCTCGACACCTGGGGTTCCACGCCACTGTTCGTGCCGTCCGTCGGTTCCGGTGTCGTCGTTGAGTTCTGGGACATGCGCTTTCGCGGCGCGGCTCTCCTGGTGATTGGGTCGCTCGTCGTTGTGACCGTTGGTGCTGGCCTGTTCTACCGGTACGCCCGGACCGGTCTGGCGTTGCGCTCCGTTGCTGACGATCCAATCGCAGCGACGTACATGGGGATCGATGTGGGGCGCATGTCGAGCCTCACTTGGGCCGTTTCCGGCGCCCTGGCCGGCCTTGCTGGAGTACTTGTCTCACCGTTCATCAACATGGACCCTTTCTTTATGAGCTTGCTCTTCTTGCGGGCCCTGACCGCGGCCCTGCTGGCCGGAATGCGGAGTCTGCCGCTGACGGCTTTGGCAGGGGTCAGTATCGGGATACTCGAGGCCCAACTTGTCCGCGAGACCAGCGAGCCAGGTCTGACCGAACTGGTGCTCGTCATCGTGATCATCGCCGTGCTGCTGATCCGGCCACAATCACTCGGTAGGAGGACGGCATGAGCATCACACCACCCGTTACCGAAGATCTCCGAGTCGAGCAACTCGCCGCAGAAGCCTCCGCACCGTGGTGGCGGCGGGCGATCAAGCCACTACTACTGTCAGCTGTCCTGCTGGTCTGGGCTGGCAACGTGCTGGGCGAAGACCACGCCGCGATCGGCGTTGATGCAGCTGCAGTGATCTGTACGGTCTGCGGCTTGCACCTCCTGATTCAATGGTCGGGCCAGGTTTCACTGGGCCATATGGCCATCGTCGGCATCGGCGGTTTCGCCACCGCAAACTTCGCGGTAGAACAGGAACTGCCGCTGCCGCTGGCACTCCTGCTGGGTGGCTTCAGCGCAACGTTGGCCACTGTTGCCATTGGTCTTCCGGCACTCAGGATTCGCGGATTCGCGCTGGCGATCACCACTTTGGCAGCGGCGACCGCAGTGAGTGCTTATCTGTTCCGACAGGACTGGCTGGCTGGAGGATCGCTTGGAATTCTTATCCCCGAGACCAACTTCTTCGGTTGGGACTCCCAGGAACCAACCGATTTTATTGTTCCCGCACTGATTGTTGCTCTAATCGTGATGTTCATCACCACGAAGATTGGGCAATCCGGCGTCGGCAACGCTCTGCGCATGGTCGCCAACGACGACGAGGTCGCAGCATCGTACGGAATCAACGTCGGCACTCACAGGCTTGCGGCGTTTCTCTTCTCGGGCTTCGTCGCCGGCATCGGTGGTGGACTCATGGTGCTCGATCTCGGGCGAGCATCCCCTGAAATGTTCCCCCCGACCGAGTCGATTGTGTTCGTTGCCGCCGTGTTGATGGGGGGCGCAGGTTCGATCAGAGGTTCGGTGATAGCCGCCGTTGCCCTGGTCGCGGTCCCGGCGCTTCTCGACATTGGGCACTACGAAGAACTGGTCGGTTCTCTCGCGCTGCTGCTGGCGGTTCGATTCGCCCCGGGGGGAATCAACGGTCAGCACGAACACACGATGGAGCGGATCGCTTCGTTGAAGGCAAAGCGCCAAGGTGAGTCGAAATGAGCAACACACCGATTCTCGAACTATCCGACATCACCGTTCGCTACGGAGCTGTCCAGGCGCTCGGTGATGTCTCTCTGTCTGTTGACGACGGCGCCTTCGTCGGTCTGATCGGGCCCAATGGTGCGGGAAAGACCTCACTCTTCAACGTCATCTCCGGCTTCACGAAGCCACACAGCGGGTCCACCTCGTTTGCAGGTTCGCTGATGCCCAAAGCAGCACATCGTCGGGCGCGCCTGGGACTCGTGCGAACCTTTCAGAATGTCGGCCTCAACCGTTCGGCAACTGTCGATGAGAACTTATTGGCCGCGGTCACAACGGGAACGTTCCAGCTTGAATTGTCAGAGCTCTTCTTTGGCGGCTCGAGCCAGCAACGCGAGATTCTGGGATTCGAACAAACGCACCAGATGTTCGAGTTGAGTAAGCACCTCTACATGAAGGTGTCCGATCTGTCGACCGGCGTGGCCAAGATGGTCGAATTGGCCTGCGCCGTGTTACGCCACCCGCGGCTCCTGCTGTTGGACGAGCCATCATCGGGGCTGAGTCCGGACGAGACCGATCGTCTCGGCGTCGTGCTCCGGCAACTTCATGCGGAGTCGGATATGTCGATCTTGATGATCGAGCACGACATGCCGCTAATCATGCGGTCGGCAGAATACATGGTTTGCTTGGACTTCGGAACTGTGATCGCCCGCGGCACCCCCGCTGAGGTACGCAACAACCAAGTGGTCATCGACGCATACCTGGGTGAAGGCTAGAGATGACACTTCTTGACGTTTCAATAACCGCATGCCGCTACGGGCGGGTCGACGTGCTGCACGACGTGAACATTGATGTTCACGCGGGTGAGATGGTCGCGGTGCTCGGCAACAACGGGGTGGGCAAGACGACGCTATTGCGGGCCATCTCAGGCGTCGCGGTTCGCGTCGACGGCACCCTCACATTTGAGGGCGACGACATCTCGAAACTTTCCGCTCACAAGAGATCGCGCAAAGGCGTCATCCACGTGCCCGAAGGCCGACGGATTTTCGCTGAACTCACCGTCGATGAGAATCTCAGGGTTGGCGCGATGTACGCGACGTCCACCCGGAGTCTGGCCGACAGGAGAGATCAGGCGTACGACTTGTTTCCGTCGCTCGTACCTCTCGAGCATCGTCAGGGATCGGCTCTTTCAGGCGGTGAGCAGCAGATGCTGGCGATCGGGCGCGGGTTGATGGCCGACCCTAAGCTGCTGATGGTCGACGAGGCATCTCTCGGACTCGCCCCCCTCCCGATCAAGACGGTGTTTGCCGCTCTGTCGGCGATCAGGGACAGCGGCGTTGCGGTGCTCGTCGTCGAGCAGAACGTACGCACAAGCTTGGCGGCCGCGGATCGAGCGTACGTCCTCGAACGAGGAACGATCAGCCGATCGGGGTCATCGAGCGAGTTGCTTGCCGACCCCACGATCATCGACGCCTACCTCGGCTCGGCCGACAACCTCGAAGACGAACCCAGCAAAGGATGAAACCAACAGTGCCTGATTACAAATTGAGTGGCGATGAACGGATCGAGGCCGCACGTCGGCTCGCTGAAGCGGAAGCTACAGGGGTGCCGATCGATCAACTCTCGGCTACCTACCCAGGCCTCACGAACGACGACGCATACGGGATCCAGTTGGTCAACATCGATCGACGTATTCGTTCGGGATCCGTGATCGCTGGGCACAAGATTGGTCTGACATCGCTGGCAATGCAAGAGATGCTCGGAGTCGATGAGCCTGACTATGGCCACGTCTTCGATGACATGATCTTCTTCGAGGACACCCCGATCACGACTGCCGACATCAGCCAGCCACGGATCGAAATCGAGCTTGCGTTCGTGCTGCGCGAGTCACTGAGCGGCCCGCGGTGCAATGTCGCCGACGTGATTCGCGCGACCGACTTCGTGTTGCCCGCAATCGAGATCATCGGTAGCAGGATCAAGGACTGGAAGCTCACGCTGCCCGACACGATCGCCGACAACGCCAGTTCAGCAGCGGTCGTTCTCGGCGGCCGGCCAACGCGAATCGATGCCTTCGACCCCCGCGCCGTTCAAGGCGCAGTTGTGAAGAATGGTGAAACGGTTCTCGAGGGACGCTCCGACGCGGTACTCGGTAATCCCCTGACCGCGGTGGCCTGGTTGGCCAATGCAGTCCATTCATCGGGGGTGGTTCTCGAGCCCGGCCATATCATCATGTCGGGCAGCCTGACCGCTGCTGTCGACGTTGAGCCCGGCGACACGATCACCGCCCAATTCGACCCGCTCGGGTCTGTCAGCGCCATTTTCGCATAGAGGACTGCCACCATGACAAAGGCCACTGCTGCAATTATCGGACCCGGTAATATCGGGACCGACCTGATGTACAAACTGCTTCGCTCCGAGCAGGTCGAGCCACGCTGGATGGTCGGTATCGACCCGGAGAGCGAAGGTCTTAAGCGAGCGAACGACGAGGGATTGGTGTCGCTCGCCGGAGGTGTCGATGAGTTGCTCGCCGGCGATGAGATGCCGGACCTCGTCTTCGAGGCGACCACGGCCAAAGCGCACGTGCGAAATGCCCCGCGCTATCGCGAGGCTGGTATCCGGGCGATTGATTTGACCCCTGCTGCTCGTGGTCCTTATGTCGTTCCCGCTGCGAACCTGCACGAGCACGAAGATGCGGACAACGTGAACATGATCACCTGTGGTGGTCAGGCAACGATCCCAATCGTCTACGCCGTGTCCCAGGTGGTTCCGGTTCAATACGCGGAAATCGTTGCGACGATCGCTTCACTGTCGGCGGGTCCGGGCACACGAGCGAATATCGACGAGTTCACGAAGACGACTTCGCGCGGAATCGAGTTGATCGGAGGTGCCGAGCGCGGCAAGGCGATCATCATCCTCAACCCGGCCGAGCCACCGATGCTGATGCGTGACACCGTGTTCTGCGCGCTGCCCGACGGAGCTGATGAGGATGCGATCGCCGCATCGATCAAATCCGTCGTTGCCGACGTCGCCAAGTATGTGCCCGGCTATGGCTTGCGCAACGAGCCGCAGTTCCACGATGGACGGGTCGAGGTTTTCATTGAAGTCGAAGGAGCGGGAGATTTCCTCCCGCCGTATGCCGGCAATCTCGACATCATGACGGCGGCGGCCACGAGGGTCGGCGAAGTCATGGCCGAGCAGCTTGCAAAAGAAGCGTCAGTAGCAGGAAGCTGAGGGATCACGCAATGCCATACTCATCAGAACTAGACGTACGTCTGACCGATACGGCGCTTCGCGATGGTTCGCACGCCAAGCGCCATCAATTCACTGTCGAGGACGTTCAGGTCATCTCATCGGCCCTTGACGCAGTGGGCATTCCAGTTATCGAGGTCTCTCACGGTGATGGCCTGGGCGGATCGTCGTACAACTATGGCGAGAGCCTCGTTGACGAGTTCACGCTCATCAAGACCGCCGTCGAGTCGGTCAAGCAGGCCAAGATCGCCGTCCTGATGCTCCCCGGCGTTGGGGTCAAAGACGATCTGCGATCCGCTAAGGACCTGGGTGTATCGATCTGTCGAATCGCCACTCACTCAACCGAGGCCGATATCGCTATTCAGCACTTCGGGTTGGCACGCGATCTCGGGCTCGAGACTGTTGGCTTTCTGATGATGTCGCACACGGTCGAGCCAGCCGTGCTGGGCGAGCAGGCCCGCATAATGGTCGATGCAGGTTGCCAGTGTGTGTACGTCGTCGATTCGGCTGGCGCGCTGATGCCTGAACAGGTCACCGCTCGGGTGGCGCACCTCGTTGACACCATCGGTAACGACGGGCAGGTCGGCTTCCACGGCCACCAGAATCTGGGCCTCGGCGTCGCCAACTCGATCGCTGCTGCACAAGCTGGGGCGGTCCAGGTCGATGGCTCGGTGCGAGCCTTTGGTGCCGGCGCCGGAAACTCTCCGACCGAGGTGCTTGCGGCTGTCTTCGATCGGCTCGGTATCGCGACCGGCGTCGACACGCTCGGCATCGTCGACGTGGCCGAAGACGTCGTGCGCCCTAGAATGGACGGCGAATGCGTCATGGACCGCTTGTCGATCATGATGGGATACGCGGGGGTCTACTCGAGCTTCCTGAAGCATGCCTTCCGCGCTGCTGACCGCTACGACGTGCCCGGATCCGAGATCTTGATTCGAGCCGGCGAGCGTCGGCTCGTGGGTGGCCAAGAGGACCAACTCATCGACATCGCTCTCGAGTTGGTCGGCGAACGCTCCTAGTTACTCGCGCTATGGGGGCAGCGCGAACAACGAATACTGCACTACCAGTCCCCGAGCTACTCAAGTAACCGTCGGCCGGACGGGTCGCATCAACAGGATCGGAAATCAATGACATGGGTTTGACTGACGAAGGCCTCATCCGTATACCGGGAATGGCGAGCCGCTGGGTTCGCCTGGCCAATGGCGCGAAGGCGCACTACGCAACTGCTGGCGACGAAGGACCGGCGGTCATTCTGCTGCACGGCGGGTTGCCGGGATCGTCGGGTATGGCAGGATGGCGGTTCATGGCCCCGGTCCTCGCGGCCAACGGCTTCCGGGTCTACTGCCCGGACCAGCCCGGTTTCGGCTTGTCCGACACGGCCGAGGAGTACCGGCCTGTGAACGGAGTCATTGACCATGTGCGCTTCATCGACGATTTTGCGACCGCCATGTGCCTTGATGACTTCGTCCTCGCGGGCAACTCCATGGGCTGCATCAACACCGTGCACTATGTGGTTGCCCACCCCGAGCGCGTTCGCGCGTTTGCGCTGATCGCGGGCGGTATCGGAGATCTCATCCCGCTCGACATGGAGAAGATTCGCGCGCAGATCGATCCCCATACCATTGATGTCTCATATGAGTCGATGAAGGCGATGATGGATTCGATCATCTATCGACCAGCTGCGATCGACGAAGACCTCGTTGCGATGCGCGTCGCTGCTGCCACACGTCAGAAGGAATCGTGGGGCGAGTTCTGGAAGTCCAACCTCCGAATCGCGGAGGATCCGAATCTCTCCGCCGCCACACGTACAGCCGGGCGGATTGAGAAGATCACGATTCCGGCCATCTACCTCTACGGAATGGATGACGTCCTCATCCCCGTCGAAGAGGGCTATCGCCAGGAAGACGTGCTCCCGAACGTCCAGTTCTTCTACCCAGAAGAGTGTGGCCACCAGGGCCAGTCCGATCAGCCCGAGTTGTTCGCTCAGACGTTCCTCGAGTTCTTCCGCGACGGGCGTGTGAGCCGCGAGACAGCCGACCGCGCCGGCGTTTCGACGCGCCGAGCAGAGATCCCGTCACTCGTAGAACAGCGCTGATCGTGACGTCATAACTGTCGGCCTCAGCGAGGGCCGGTGCGGCACCCGTGAGCAGTCGCCATGAACCGTGTCGAAATGTCGGCAATCTTGAGCACAGCAATGCGCGATGCCGACTTGTTATGGATCAGCGACGGGGCCTACAGTTCTTGTTATCCAATTAATCGATTGTCGTCCTGTATCCGGGTCGGGCAGGCTAGGGGGCCTTTGTGGCTGTTTCGTTTGAGGCGAGTGAGACTCATGTATCGGTGGAGACGGGTGAGCTTGATCGCAAGATTTTCAG
>Ga0209013_10004518_pt1 | contig 12188 bp, 11 predicted proteins | sample Cruoilmetagenom2_FD_187291 | JGI IMG/M metagenome (GOLD analysis project Ga0209013, IMG submission 187291) | Oil polluted marine microbial communities from Coal Oil Point, Santa Barbara, California, USA - Sample 2 (SPAdes) (version 2) | ecosystem: Environmental > Aquatic > Marine > Oil seeps ...
GTATTATGTCCGTGTGGTGGAGCTTACTGAAGAAGACTGCGAAATCATGGGACTGCAGATTGAGTAATTTTGTCCCAAGGCCGCCTCCCGTTCCCCCCTCCCCTCACAATCTCCACACTCGTCCCAGCCGCATCCACAGCCATGTGCACCACCAGCCGTACCTTAGGCTCCATGCCGACCGCTTCAAATGATGTGGTAATGCCGCTCAATTAGACCTTACTTATAGCCTGCTCCGGTTTTTTCAATATCTCAATGACAGTTAGATCGATATAAGTTCGAATGGTATCCACTTCAAATCTGTTGGTAATATCACAGAATAACAACTTACATCATCGGTCAATGTTAGCTATTGATGCTGTAATTCGCAATATGGTATGATTGTATTTTTCCAATTTACCATTAGATTTGAAATGGATACTTCGAATGGATAGTGGCTGTGTCGGTATCGGCGGGAACTTCGCAAGATAATGGAATCCGGTGGGAAAAGTGATGTGAAGAAGGCCAGGGGGCTTGATGGGTAGATTGAAAAAGTGTTCGGGGAGCGGGAGAGGTTGAGGGAGTAAATTCCTGATCTTGTGATATGTTGAACATAATCAAAATTGGTGTTGAACTATGGATATTATACGAGATGTTTGTCGAGTAGAGCCCATAGCGCACCTCTTGTTGGGGTAATAGCCCCGAGGTTACTATGAGCCCCCTCACAGAACCGGACATGAAGATTGCCGAATAAGAAAGAGCGATTGCTCGCTCTCCCTCTTCTAAGAACCGGACTTGCGACTTTTGCCACATCCGGCTCAAGCCTTTCATAACCCTTGTCGGGCAGCAGTTTACAATTCAATGACATTACGGTTTTGAGACTACACTATTCATGCAAAATAAATATCTTGAACGAAGGTGTCAGGACGATTTCAGGATTTACGCAATTTTATAATTTGAATTCCACTGTGGGAATTTTCAGAAGGTAAGAAGTAGCGGGAATAGCTGTCAAATTAGATATGAGGTTTTGAGAACTAATTTGACGGCTTCTACCAGCATGAAATAGCGAAGAGCCTATAGATCATTCACATACATGAAAGAGCAAAAACTGAAGATACATCAGGAAGTCTTTCCCTGTTTCCCATAAGGACAGCAATATCATCTTCTAGGAGTTTTTCCTCCCCATCAGGATTGTTCAGCACATCATTTCCCCTCTGGATTGCCAGCACTGTGAATCCCCATTGCTTCCTCAGGTTAAGTTCAGCCAGGGTTTTTCCATCAGCAGTTGATCCCCCCATCACCCTGAAAGTCTCTAACTCAATGTTTGTCAGGTGATGCCCCAGATCATCAATAGACTTGGATTTATGGTATATATCCCTGATCATTTCATATCCATCCTTTCGCACCCTTTCAACATTCTTCCTGATCTCTTCCTTTGGGATAAGATACCTTGATAGCACCCTGGAAAATATCTCAATCGAAGTTTCGAATTCTGCCGGTATCACTTCATCGGCACCCAGATCGTACAGTTCTTCCAGTTCGCTGACAAAGCGTATACGGGTAATTATATAGATTCCGGGATTCAGTTTTCGAGCATTCTTGACCATCATGCGGGTATGTGCAGGATCACATATGGCAATAACCAGTATCTTAGCTTTTGAGATATTAGTAAGTTTAAGGATATCCTCTTTTGAGGCATCGCCATAGAATATAGGCAGACCTTTCCTTTTTTCAGATATCACGATTTCAGGGTTCATTTCCACCACTACAAAGGGGATTTTCACAGCAGACAACACATTTGAAAGATTTCTTCCATTTATACCATAACCAGCAATAACCACATGTTTTTCAATATCATATCCAACCTTTTCTTTCTGGATGTGACCAGATACCTTTCCTTTACGAGTTATAAAGTCCTCCATCCTTGGCCCCATCTGGATCATAAATGGCGTAGCTATCATGGTCAGGATAGCAGAGGCCAGGAATACCTGGTAGATATCATTATTCAACAGGCCATGCTGGATACCTATCAACGAAAGCACGAAAGAGAACTCGCCGATCTGGGCAAGGGAAAGTCCTACAAGGAAGGCGGTATGTAAGGGATATCTCAATACAACGGTAGAGATCATGCTAAGAGTGAACTTGATCAGGATAACCAGGATCACTACATATAGTATAATTGAAAAATTATCCAATACAAATCCCAGGTCCAGAAGCATGCCTATTGATATGAAGAACAGGCTATTGAACACATCCCTGAGGGGCAGTATCTCGCTCAGCGCCTGGTGAGAGAACTCTGATTCCGAGATGATCAGACCTATTATGAATGCCCCTATAGCAAGGGATAATCCTGCCATAGAAGTTAATGTAGCCGTACCCAGGCAGATAACGATCATACCCAGTAGGAACAGTTCCCGGTTCCTGGTCTTGACAATGTGGGACAATATAACGGGTACAATGAACCTTCCTGCTAATATTAATAATAAAATGATTGCAAGAGCTTTCAGTATAGAGAATATCATGGCAGAGGATGATGTACCGGCAGTACCTGCAAGTAATGGCACAAGCAGGACCATCAGGATGATGCCCAGGTCCTGAAATATCAGAATACTAATAGTAACTTTTCCATTAGGGGTCTCCATTTCAGCCCTCTCTGACAGTATCCGAAGTACAATGGCTGTGCTGCTCATTGATACTAAAAATCCCAGGAATATGGCAATTCCCATGGGTTGTCCTATCGCAAGTGCGATCAATGTCACAACTACAATGGTCAGGAGCACCTGCATCCCACCTCCAAGCACGATAGTTCTCCTGGATCTTATCAATTCTTTTAGTGAAAATTCAATACCTATTGTGAACAGTAACAGTATGACCCCTATCTCAGCAAATAGTTCGATCATTGTCTGGTCTTTTACCAGACCAATTACGGAAGGACCGATTATCACACCTGTAACAAGATATCCTACAATAGGGACGATACGCATTTTATGAAATAAGAAAACAATGCCTATTGACAGGCTGAAGATCAATACAAAATCGGTTAATATTGCAAGAGTATCTAAAGTCACATCGTACTATTTTGTAATATCTTATATATTTAAATAACCTATATCACTTCAGCTAATAAATTTGATAGTATCTTTGACAATGCCCCGTTTCCTGTATAGCCCTTAACAGTATACAAAGCTGGAGCTCATTAAATAAATAGCGTTTTATTGTGGTAATGACTACAATATCCCAAATGGAAACCCGCCTACCCCAACAGGATACTAATAAGCAGACAACTGATTTTATCACCCATTGGCTTATTAAACCGGATGCTATCGAGCAGAGGCTGTACCAGCTCAACCTGGCCGCAGCCGCCCTTAAGCAGTCCACACTTGTGGTGCTGCCTACAGGCCTTGGTAAGACCATAGTGGCCCTGATAGTCATAGCCAACCGGCTCCATGCAATGAGCGGTAAAGTTATAATTCTATCTCCCACCAAACCCCTGGTGGAACAGCATGCCTCTTTTTTAAAAAAGTTCATGACACTGCCGCCTGATGAGATCGTGGTGTTCACAGGCAGTATACCACCCGCAAAGCGCATAGCGCTTTGGAAGGATGCCCGCGTGGTGGTTTCTACACCACAGGTAATAGAAAATGACCTGTTATCGCACAGGATAGACCTGTCCGATGTGATCCATATCACCTTTGATGAAGCACACAGGTCAGTTGGTAACTATGCTTATGTCTATATTGCCGAAAAATACCAGTCCCAGACAAAGGACCCGCTAATATTAGGGATTACAGCAAGTCCGGGTGCCAGCAGCGAGAAGATCGAGGAGGTCTGCCGCAACTTATCCACATCAAATGTACAGGTAAGAACCGATGACGACCCTGATGTAAAGCCTTATGTCCATTACCGTGACCTTGAATGGCGACATATAAGTGTTCCAGTGGAAATTAAGGGGTTGAAGGATTCTATGCAGCGGGTTTTAGATGACAGGGTAAAACAGCTGGCTAAACTGGATTTTATTGACCCGAACAGGAATTACCTGAATAAACGGGAACTTCTGGACCTTCAATCCAGGCTTCAGTCAGGATTGAGAAGCGGGCCGGACCAGCGGGTGTTCAAGGCCATATCTCTCGTGGCAGAGATACTTAAAGTAAGTCATGCCATCGAAATAACCGAGACCCAGGGACCTGAAGCACTTGCTAAATATTTCGAACGGCTGGAGCATGAGGCGGGTTCGAAATCCGGTAGTAAGGCCTCACGCAGGTTGGTGGAGGATGTGCATATGCGCCAGGCCATGTATGCATTGAAGGAACTGGATGTTACACATCCAAAGATCGAGGTCGTTAATAATATTGTGTCCAACCAGCTGCGTAACAACCCTGATTCCAGGGTGATAATATTTACCAATTACAGGGATATGTCAGAACTGGTGACCCGGAACCTGGAAGGTGTTGATAACGTGCGCCCGGCCAGGTTCGTGGGGCAGGCAAGCAAGTACAAGGATACAGGCCTGACCCAGAAACAGCAAGTGGAGATACTGGATAAGTTCAGGTCGGGAGAATATAATGCCCTGGTGGCCACCTCGGTAGCAGAGGAAGGGCTGGATATTCCTGCTACCGATCTGGTAGTGTTCTACGAACCCGTACCCTCGGAGATTCGCAGTATCCAGCGTAAGGGCCGTACCGGGCGCAGTCATACCGGAAAGGTGGTGGTGCTGGTGGCCAAGGGTACCAAGGATGAGGCATATTATTGGAGTAGTCGCCGTAAAGAGAAGACAATGAACAGCAAAATGCGCCAGTTAAGCGATACCAAAAACGCTGAGCCGTTGGGTGACACAACTGGAATTCGGGGTACCGGAACGCCGGGAACTACTGAGACGTTGGGGACGCTGGGTACAGTGATCCAGAGGACACCAGAGCAGTCGGGGGTGCCGGAACAGCCTGCAGAGAAGTTGGAACAAAAACAACTGCTCGATTATTCAGGTGAAAAACTGTAGATATATGTAGACCGGCGCGAGATACGTTCTGGTGTGGCACGGGCTCTTGAGAGTGCCGGGGCTGATGTCATACTGGCCACACTGGAGGTGGGGGATTATATCGTAAGTGACAGGGTGGCTATTGAGCGCAAGACTGATGCGGACTTTCTGGATTCCATTATTGATAAGGACAGGAACATCTTCGGGCAGCTCTCTGATCTGGCCAGGACTTATGATCGGCCCGTACTTATTATCGAAGGTGACAATCTATATACGGCAAGGCAGATACATCCCAACGCTATAAGGGGAGTGCTGGCATCCATTGCAACTGATTTCGGTATCCCGATAATAAGCACCAGGGATGCTAGGGATACTGCGGCCCTGATCCAGGTAATAGCAAAACGTGAGCAGGTGGATGAAAAACGCACGCCCAGTCTCCACGGCAGGAAAACAGCAATGACATTGAGTGAGCAGCAGGAATATATTATATCTTCCATGTCCGATATAGGTCCTGTCGCCGCACGTAAGCTGTTGCAGCATTTCGGGAGTGTGGAACGTGTGATGAGGGCTAGTCCGGATGAACTGATGGAAGTGGAATCTATCGGTCCGAAAACAGCACAGCGTATCAGGGAAGTGGTTGGAAGTGTGTACAAAGGATAGAGTATTGAAGGATTGTTAGTACAATGATGGTACAAGAGCACAGGGTAAGGATTCAACACAGGCGGTCTCAAAAATTCAAGTGTATTTTGGGACATCTGGCTCAAACAACGAATAATATCATGTGCGTCGTTAAAGCGGGAACGAAGGCAGAACTGTTAAGTTGATTGAGTGGTAAATAAAGTCCATGAAACCCATAAAATGGCAAATATTCTTTGCAATAGCATTAGTCCTGTTATCAGCACTCTGGTATTTCGTACACTATCTGGTCTTCCATGACGCTCATCACATCTTCATCTACCTGATAGGGGACATCGCATTCGTTCCCATCGAAGTCCTGCTGGTCACCTTCATAATACACCAATTGCTTGATAGTAAAGAAAAACATGCCAGGCTGGAAAAACTGAACATGGTCATAGGAGCTTTCTTCAGCGAGGTGGGGACCAGACTGCTCACCCTCTTTTCAGACCACGACCTGGGACTGGACAAAATCAAAGAAGGGTTCATAGTGAAAGGTGATTGGTCTGACCAGGATTATTCAAGTGCCGATAAACATCTGAGGAATTATGAATTTAATGTTAATATGGCACAAATAGATCTGGTTGAAATGCGCGATTTCTTAATAGGGAAGAGAGATTTCATGTTAAGACTGTTGGAAAACCCTGTCCTGCTTGAACATGAATCTTTCACAGAACTACTCAGGGCAGTGTTCCACCTCACAGAGGAACTGGCCAGCAGGGAGGATTTAACCCAATTACCGGATTCTGATTATGCACACCTGGGCGGCGACATAAAACGGGCATATACCCTGCTGGTCGACTCCTGGCTGGATTATATGAAATACCTGCAAGGCAATTACCCTTACCTGTTCTCCCTGGCCATGAGAAGGAACCCCTTTGACCAGGAAGCTTCACCAGTAGTTAAATAGATACACAATGACATCTAACGCTGAAGCAGGAATAAGGTCAAACGTTGCAACTTCACACCCAAACGCAGTAGAGCTGCGGTGTATAGTTATTAAGATTATTTAAGTGAAAATACATTTAAAAACTAAAAAGCAAAACTTATTCAAAATATTATATGTAAATGTTAATATGTGTGGACCCATTTGGGTTTTGGAACTGCCCGCAGTAATATGTCTGAAAAAAGAGATAAAGAACCTTGGGCCTATTGTTCAAGGTCTTCATGTGTGACGATATAATATGCATCATAAAGTACATCGAAGTCCATGATCTTCTGGTTCATTACGCCCCGGCTGTAAGCGTAAGCAGCCTCGGTGTTTATCTGCTGGAATAGATATTCTTTATTATGAATCTTGACTACTTTGAAAACGTCTCCATTTTCCTCAGAGCCTACTTGGAGAATATCTCCAGGTACCAGATCCTTCACTAGATTTGGTCTTGTTTTCATCTTAATGCCGTATTCTATACTCATTTGATTACCTTCACAAATTACTTGATATGGTCACGCCTGGGCTGCATTGATTACTATCAGCTTCAATGCATAAGCTGATAAGGGTATACTACCAACGGCAATCTATGATTTATATGTATCGTCCACACACCAGTAACCTGGTTGGACTTTACCCAGTTATTGCCTTCAGGAGTGGCCACTGAGGTTTCTGTTGCAATGACATATGATGGCCAGTTGTCAATTTTTCGTACCATGTTAACTACTGTCAGACAGTATAAACATGAAGGAGAGGTTAATATTTCTATATGAGTTAGTCATTTGATGTTCACCTACATACTCATCACACAATCAATAATATATACACTGGAGGTAATTCATTTATGATGCGTCCTTACACATTTATTAATGCAGCCATGTCAGCAGACGGGAAGATTTCCACATACAAGCGCAAACAAGTCAGGATCTCGGGAGCAAATGATTTTGAGAGGGTGGACCATTTACGTGCTGGTGCCGATGCTGTAATGGTGGGCATAGGCACCGTACTGGCAGACGATCCCAGCCTTACAGTCAAATCCCAGGACTTAAGGCGCAAGCGCAAGGAACGTAACGGGTGCGAGAATCCAAAAAGGATTGTTGTGGACAGCATGGCAAGAACCCCACTGGATGCTGATATTTTCAAAAAAGGTGAAGGTGAAAGGATAATTGCAATAAGTGAAACAGCACCTGATGACAGAGTTGAAAAACTTAAGAAAAAAGCAAGGATCATTACCGTTGGCAGGGACAGAGTGGACCTTGTGGCACTTATGTCCGGGTTGAAGGAATTTGGTATTTGTACTTTAATGGTGGAAGGGGGAGCGACCCTTAACTGGTCATTGATATCCCAGGGACTGGTGGATGAAGTTTTTACTTATGTCGGTGCCCTGTTACTTGGAGGCAGGGATGCACCTACACTGGTTGACGGCACAGGGTTTGCTGATAATACGGATGCTACCGGACTGGAACTTGTGTCAATGGAACAAATGGATAACGGTGTATTGATACGATGGCGTATAGTAAAACCGTTAAAATAATACTATACCATGGCCAGTTATAGGCATACACATACGGATGCGGTGTCAATGGATGGATTTGAAAAATCATGCGGGGAGTATAACCGGGTATGATAGTGACAATTAATTGAAAATGTTTATCTATAATCCTGATAACCAGACCAAAGATATATCACTAAAATAATATGAGCATCGAAAAAACAGACTCGGATCGCTTTCTTATCGGATTATTCGTAACAGGAGTGATATCGGTCTCAATAGTGCTTTTCATATTCTACCAATTTGGACTGCTGGGGGAGTTACTACTAGTCTTCAGTACACAGATGCTATCAGGCCGGGAGTTCGCTATGTTGCATGGTGCCTCACAGGAGATTTCCATTCACTTGCTGATATTGGTTAGTTTCATATCTGATATCGGTGCCTTGTTAGTAGGTTTACCGATATTTGTATAATTCCATAAAGAGTTGAAGCAGTTCCCGCTGATGGCACCATTCATGAATTTCTCAGATCAGATCACTTCAAATAAAAGCGGTGTTATGCATAAGTTCGGCCTTGTGGGACTATTCATTATTTGTTTTATCCAGTTCCAGATGACAGGAGGGCTTGCAACTGCATGTTTTGCAAAACTCCTGGGTTTCTCAGTTCGGGAGATCGTACCAGTAATATCTACTGCGTCCCTGATTGCTTCCATGTTCTGGGCTGTGACCGCTGATACTATAATGCAATACCTGGGGCCGGTCCAGTACTATATACCCTACTTTATCTTGCTGGTTGTTGTATCAATCTTAATATACAATTTTGTGCATTACAGGAACATGTAACCTCACTTTTCCCGCAGGTAAAACAACCAATTCTCCGGTTCAACACCCATCAATACGCCATCTATTTGAAAAAACCATCATACGGCCTGGAGTTGCGAATCCCACAAGGCATATACATGTACGTAAGGCAGTTTCGATACCACTATTTAATGGTGCAGCCTTGGTCACCACCATGGGTATACCTGAGCGTGCTGCTTTCATTACCATACCAGCCGGCTGTCGTCCTGTGGATAGGATATAGTGTTTACCGGGATTGAAACCATCCATTATTGCCTGTCCGATGGCCTTATCAACGGCATTATGCCGTCCCACATCAATGGCACAGGCAATGCAACCACCTTGCCTGTCAATTATACAAGCAGCATGGGTCCCCCTGGTTAACTGGTATATTTCAGATTCAAGGTAGTGAAGTGAACCTTGTATGATATCAGGGTGGAAATGACTACCTGATTCCACCTTAACATCTTCGTTGTTCTTTTGGTTAACACCTATGCATCCGGATGAGCGGATCTCGAACCCCATATCGAAATGGTCGTTCTGTGTGATTTCAGCATAAATCCTGTTTTCGTTATCAATCCTGACATCCCGGATATCAGATGCAGCATCTACAAAACCCTCGCATACAAGATATCCAACAGCCAGTTGTTCAAGCTTTCCGGGAGATGTTAAGATGGAAGCTATACGCACATTATTCACAAATAGTTCTACAGTTTTTTCCACTGCTGCAGTAAACTTTGATGAACGAACATTGCTGTTGATGATCTCGACTGAATCATATTCCTGCTTATACATAGCACCTATTCCATAATTAACAGAATTGGACTACTATATTTATGTATATATATTTAACAATGATTGATTATGAAAGTGGATATGGCAGAAAAGTATCGTGTGTGCAAAGATATTACATATTTTAATACAATCAAAAAAATTCTATTGAAAGATTGGCAATTCATATAGCAAAACTTTAGTATCTACAACTGTCAATATATTGCTGAGTATTTTACTATGTTACGACAGCGATTTGTGATTGATACCAGTGCATTGACAGACTCTGCAACCAGGGAGAAGGAAGGATACAAAACTCTGTGTTATGGGGTTAACAGCATAATGGACATTATTGCAGAGGCCAGATTATCATATGGGATTAGTTGTTATATACCATACCCGTCTGTCTATAATGAACTGTGTGGTTTTATCAGGAACAATGGTTGCGAGGATGAAGTAATTGACAAGATCGATACATGGCTGGTTAAAAAAACGCCGGACCGCTACGAGGTAAAGATACCTTCAAAAATATTCTATGAATACGTGGATTACATGCGAAGCCGCATTAACAAAGGTATGACCATTGCCGAGGACGCAATCTGGGAAGCTGCCACTGAATGCTTATTTCTTACGTCCGGGGCACAGGATAAAAAAAATATAGAAGTGGAAATTGAACGCGACGTCATTGGTAGTATTGTGGGAAAGTTCAGGGATAAATACCGCACGGCACTTAGATATGGTATCCTGGACAGTGGCCCCGATATTGATGTGTTGCTGCTGGCCAAGGAACTTGATGCGGCTGTAGTGGCATCGGATATGGGTGTGCAGAAATGGGCGGAACAACTGGGATTAAGGTTTGTGGAAGCAAAGTCCTTCCCTGCCATGATCAAGGAATACCTGCAGCATAAGAAAAAGGTGTGAAATATGTATTTTTCCATCTCTGTGGCAGCCTTTGCAGTTGTGGCGTTTTTAACACTGCGGGATATTCGCATATTCAGGCGTACAAGACTTGAATCATACCGGAAAGGTGCAATGAAGGGCATGGCTGCAATGTTTTTAGTGCTACTTGGAGTGGTCTTTGTGCAGGTTAATCCTGAACTCGGTATGATGCTGGTGTTAATAGGAATGTTCATTAATAAAAAGGGGCAGCGAGAGGATGTGTTCGGCGGGGCAAAAACAGCAGACAGATTCCTGGGAAAAACAGAAATTAAGAATTCAGTAACCTAAACATTGGATACAGCCGCCATTACAGCAGCCCGCACCAGTTTAATTTCATTATACATACAATCATCGCCCAATTTTTCCTTGATGGGGGACAGGTATTCAGTCCCAACATCTGATATTGCCTTCTGGATAGCATGCTGCTTGTTTTTATCTACCCACTCATCTATGGAATCGATCTCACCTGCCATTATCAGTTTTTCTATATGGGTGATAATGGTACTGGCAGAAAGGTTCCTTGTGTTGGTGATCTGCTGGATTGTAAGACCCTGCCTGTAAAGATCAAGAGTTTCCTGCTGCGTGGCAGATAGCCTGTCTTGTACGCCCCCTGGCAATTTCGGGCTTTGCACATGATTTCCTGCAATATGGTCTGCGATCTCGGCTAAAAATGCATTACCATATTTTATCAGCTTATTTTCTCCCACACCTGTTATGTCCAGGAATTCCTGTTGTGTACCTGGTAATTTCGAAGCCATCTGTTCCAGGCTTGTATCTGAAAATATGATATATGGCGGCAGGTTCTTACTGTCAGCCAGTGTTTTCCTGAGCCGTTTTAACCGATCAAATAATCCGGTTTCGGCAGGCATATTCTCTTTATGGCGTATTATCTGCCTTTCTTCTGTCGGTTTTACTAAGCTGACTGTCTGGTTTCCATCCAGTATTTCCCTGCTATCATGGTTCAGGGTCAGTAATGGGTACCTGGTACCCTCAACACGCAGCACCCCTTGCTGTTTCATTTCCCTGGCAATGGCCTGCCACTGTGCTTTGGAATAATCGCGCCCTGCTCCATGACTTTTCAGAAGGTGATGGCCTTTAGCAATTATTCTCTTATTCTTTGAGCCGACCAGTACATCGATCACATGATTCATTCCGAACCGCTGGTCAAGTTCTTCCACACATACCAGAAGCTTTTTTGCGGCTCCTGTGCCGTCAAAGGTTTCCCTGGGTGATATGCAGACATCACACTTACCACAATTTTTTTCACCGATATCCTCACCAAAATAACTTAGCAATACCCCACGACGGCAGGTAGTGCTCTCGCAGTAATCCGTCATGGCCCTGAGCTGGGCCAATGCAATGTCCTGCTCTTTTTTACTGTTCTTCTTGTTGATAAAATACTCAATCTTGTAGCGGTCTCCATGGCTAAAGAACAGGATGCAGTCACAAGCCAATCCGTCCCGTCCCCCCCTCCCTGTTTCCTGATAGTACCCTTCAAGGTTCCTGGGCAGGTCATAGTGTATGACAAAACGCACATTGGGTTTATCGATCCCCATACCAAAGGCAATAGTGGCAACAATGATGTCGGTATCG
>Ga0209013_10004519_pt1 | contig 12186 bp, 15 predicted proteins | sample Cruoilmetagenom2_FD_187291 | JGI IMG/M metagenome (GOLD analysis project Ga0209013, IMG submission 187291) | Oil polluted marine microbial communities from Coal Oil Point, Santa Barbara, California, USA - Sample 2 (SPAdes) (version 2) | ecosystem: Environmental > Aquatic > Marine > Oil seeps ...
GATACGATAAACGGTGGTAAAGGGAACGACCTTGTCTCAGGCGGAGCAGGGAACGATAAGATCATAGACGGCCCCGGTGATGACTATATTATTAGTGGCGAAGGCAATGATACGGTTAAGCTTGGTGACGGGAACGATTATATTAATTTAGGTCCCGGTGATGACACACTTGTGATCGATCTCGCCCAAGAAATAGGTAGCATGAACTTTGCAGACGGAGGGGAAGGGAACGATACGGCGATAATTGTTATAGAAGATGTGAATGATCTAATCGCGAGCGATATAATTCAGTATTTTGATGAAAAGAACAAGGTCGGCACAGAGATCGTAGACATGGGTAATTTCAATGTCACCGCCGGGCTCAGCAACTTTGAAAAAGTAGGGGTAACCGCGAGATTTACTTTCTGAGCTTATCCAGCAATTGGCAAAATGTATCAGCAAGACCGCTCTTTGTGTGAAAGTAATACAAGAAGGATTTAAGTTGGACTCCAAAAGAAGGTATAGCTTCCAACTATGGACCGGTTTTTGGTGTTTTAGGCAAGTGACCTGCCCCCCTATAATAGGTCCACAAGTTAAGTTACTTTTTAGAGAGAAAACCATGTATGTAGGAGTTCATGAAGGCTAGTTGGCTTTGTTCATAATTCCAACTTAAACTGAGCTTGACTAAAGGGGAGCAGAACAAATATGTCAATCGACTTTGCAGATACCCTGTTTTCAAAAAACTTGCATCTATATTGAATTATATACTCTTCCTGCAACTTGCACACTATGGCTTATAATTGTACTTTAGCAAATTCATATTATAATTTTGAATATGGAGCATAAAAACAAGTACCGAATTGCTATATTAACCATCTTTAGCCTTATTCTAATAAATATATTTTTATTTGACAACTTAACAGATGCAGCCTATGCCAAAAGCAAGTCCAGCGGCAACGAGGCGATGAGAGAGATCCAGTCAGGTTTAGACTTAACAGGGAGAACAAAAACTGAAGTAATTAAACTTATCGGCCCGCCCTGGACAAAGGATAAGACTCCGGTAAAAGCCAGGTATAATGAGAAATGGACTTATAGCTGCGAGGATAAAAGAGGAGCGACTTATAACTGTGTGTTTATATATTTTGTGACAGACCGTGTTAAGAATGTAGAAATCTTTTAATACAGAAGCATCTATTTAGGAAAGCGTAAACTGAAAAAAAACAAAACGGGTGATAAAATGAAAAAATGTCCAAAATGCAGTGCTGATTTAAAAGTTAAGGTAATCGGTTCAATCGAAGTAGACGAATGCGAATCATGCAAAGGTGTCTGGCTCGATAAAGGGGAGCTAAGAGATGCCAAAGACCTCGCCGATCCTAACCTTAACTGGCTGGATTTTGAAATCTGGAAACACCCGGAGAAGTTCAAGTCAAAAGAAGGCAATATTAAATGTCCGACTTGCCACACTCCTACTGTCGGACTTGAGTATGGCCATACAGGGATCAATATAGATTATTGCAAAACTTGCCACGGAGTATGGCTCGATAAAGACGAGCTTCCTAATATTATCGAAGCACTTGAGCATGAGATGATGGAAAAAACCTTCTCGGAATATGTACACGACAGCATTGAGGAAGCAAAAGAATTAGCAATCGGTCCTGAATCCTTTATGTCAGAATGGAAAGACCTTTCCTCCATATTTAAATTAATGCAATACAGACTATATGTTGAAAAACCCAAATTAGTCGAAACACTTGTAGATCTCAACACCCTAAATCCATTTAAATAAGACAGTTGAGCTAATTTTTATAACTGTGGAAGTTGCAAAATTGGGCTACAAAAGTCCGTCTAAAATCTCAGACATTTGAGAGTTTCTTAGTTCTCCGCTTTTGTCATAAACAACTTTCCCTTCTTTATTAAATACCGTTATGTGTGGAATATAGTTTTTGTAATGACTCTTTAGCAAAGAACTCTGCTCGCTTGATCTCGGTGAATCCAGGTCAAGAACTATAAAATCGACTTTCCCATTGTATTTCTCATATAATTCAACGGTTCTTCTAGCCTGGCGTTTGGAGTTATAGCACTCTCTGTGGTAAAAGATCACATATGCAGGCTTGCCTTTCTTAATGGTGCCGTCCGACATATTCTTTCCAGTAATCAGAGGCCCGTCGTTAGAATCACTAGAGCAATTTAGACTAGGATTTAATTTTAGATCTGTAGCTGCAAATACACTAGTAGTAAAAGTGGAAATTGTAAAAATTATTAATGCTGTTGCAAAAATTGCCTTATAAAATTTAGTTATCACTTTGCTTCTCTCCTTTGAATATAAAGCATTTATTAATAATATACGGCATCTACTAAAATACAGTTTCATATTAAATGGAAACATCTTTCTATTGCTCAACCAATATAAGTAATATTTTGCTTCAATTTCAAGAATTAAACATAATAGGAAATATTCCATTTCCACTATGTTATTCTATTGAAGCCTGTATATAATTTCATGTCTGAATATATACGATTACACAAAAATCAGGAAGGTAACACAAATGTCTAGCTCAAAAGTGCGAATAGCGTCTAATATAAAAAATGAGGAACTAATCAATATCAGAAGGCAGGAGCTCGTTAATGCCGCAGTTAAGTTATTTGTAAATAAAGGGTTCCATAAAACTACAGTCAGGGAAATTGCCAAAGAATTCGGTATGAGCATGGGCGCTCTTTATGATTATATCAGGACGAAAGAAGATATATTATTTCTGGTTTGTGATTATATCTTTAAGAGTGTCAGCGACAAACTGCAAGTATCTATGGTGGGAGAAAAAGACGCCAAAGAAAAACTAAAAAACGCCATACGCGACTACTTTATAATAATAGACAGCATACAGGATTATACTCTTCTACTGTATCAAGAAACGAAGTCGCTCAATAGAAAGGATAGAAACTATGTGCTTTCTGCTGAAATGGAATTAACAAAGATATTTGAGAAAATTCTTGCTCAGGGCATTAAGGAAAAAACCTTTAATATAGACAAGCGTACGGCAAAAATAGTAGCCAATAATATTATGGTACAAGGACAGATGTGGTCTTTCAGAAGATGGGTCGCACAAAAGAACTACTCGCTAAATAACTACACAAAGATTCAGACTGATTTGATAATAAACGCCATTTCACAATAATCTTGACTTACTTTTCTATATCTTATAAAATATAAACCGAGCAAGCGCTCGGTCGGACACGCTAAGACTAGGAGGGATTAATATGTCAATTGTTAGCCTTTCAGAAGTGCAGGAGATGGTCCAAAATACTGCAAGAGAATTTACAAATAACGAGATCAAACCCGTTGCATCAATTAATGACAAAGAACACAGATTCCCTGAAGATATAATTCGCAAACTCGGAGAGCTTGGGTTTATGGGGATAGCCGTTCCTGAACAATATGGCGGCAGCGGTCTTGACTATCTTTCCTATATGTTAGCGCTTGAAGAAATATGCAAGGGCTGCGCTTCTACCGGAGCCATAATGTCCGTAAACAACTCTTTAGTATGCGCCCCTATTAACACATTTGGAACAGAGGTTCAGAAAAAATCTTTCTTAACAGAACTGGCCAGCGGAAAAAAACTGGGGTGCTTCATGCTTAGCGAGCCTGAAGCAGGATCAGACGCAGCATCCATGAAAACAACCGCAATTTTAGATGGAGATAATTACATCCTGAATGGTACAAAATCCTGGATCAGCAATGGTGCAGAGGCGGATATTGCGCTAGTTTTTGCATCAACCGATAAAGACTTAAAACATAAAGGCGTATCCGCTTTTATAGTAGACATGAAAACCCCCGGAGTGAATGTAGGAAAGCTGGAAGATAAACTAGGGATAAGGGCTACAAGCACAGCGCAGATATTTTTTGAAGACTGCAAAGTTCCCAGAGACAATTTAATAGGGAGTGAGGGTGAGGGCTTTAAAATTGCTCTACATACGTTAGACGGTGGGAGAATTGGGATAGCTGCACAAGCTGTGGGCATAGCACAGGCTGCGCTTGAGGAGTCTGTAAAATATGCAAAGGAACGTAAAGCATTTGGCAAAACTATATCGGATTTCCAGGGACTGCAATTCATGATTGCTGATATGGCTACAAAAACTGAAGCTTCAAGGTTACTTGTATGGCAAGCTGCGGTAATGAAAGATAAGTGTATGAAATATGGGAAACAATCTGCTATGGCTAAACTATTCGCAGCTGAAACAGCCATGTGGGTAACCACCAAAGCTATTCAAATCCACGGTGGCTACGGGTATACGACCGATTATCCGGTGGAAAGATACTTCAGAGACGCAAAAATAACGGAGATATATGAGGGAACATCTGAAATTCAAAGAATAGTCATAGCTCGAGAAGCATTAAAAGAAATACAATAAAAAGAAGCCCTTCAAGATAACTTAAAGGGCTTCTTTCCTTAAAGAAGGAGGGTATAGGATGTCGAATAACTAAATATCTGATTTCTAATTATTATGATACAACTTCCTATCAAAAGGATTCCGTGTTTTATTGATTAGTTAATATCCCCCGCACCCTCTCCGATAAAACAAAACTATTGAATAATAGAAAATCTAGAATTAAATTTATAAACTATGCCAACACTTATAGAAAAACCAACAATTATTGAAGCTGCAGGAAATAAGCCCAAAAAAATCGAGGAATTCGCAGGCAGAGTTAACTCAGACCATTCTGAAGTAAGCATCGCCTGCATGACTTCCCCTGAGGGCTGGCTGGAACCGGGACAGCGCCCTGAATTTGAGGAGATTACTCTGGTCCTTGAAGGAACACTTGTAGTTGAACATGAAGGCGGGTCTCTAGAGGTAAACTCTGGCCAGGCTATAATTACACACTCCGGAGAATGGGTCAGATACAGCACTCCCAAAGAAGGGGGAGCAAAGTATATAGCCGTGTGTTTACCCGCATTTTCTCCCGATATCGTTAACCGCGACGAGCAATAATAAGGAGCCTTTGATGACAAAACGCTGCGACTGGTGTGGTACAGAACCAATTTATGTCGATTACCATGATAAAGAATGGGGGGTGCCGGTTCACGACGACCGTATGCATTTTGAAATGATTATACTAGATGGTGCCCAGGCGGGACTTAGCTGGATTACAATTCTTAAAAGACGGGAATCCTACCGCGAAGCATTTGATAATTTTGATGTGCTTAAGGTCTCCCGATACAGCGACAAAAAAATGGAGAAACTACTAACCGATCCCGGCATCATCCGGAACCGCTTAAAGGTAAATTCGGCTGTACAAAATGCCAGATCCTTTTTGAAAATCCAAAAGGAGTTTGGTTCTTTTGATAAATACATATGGCAGTTCGTCAATCATAGAACTATACAGAATAAATGGAAAAAGATGAGTGAGTTGCCTGCCAAAACAGCTGAGTCGGACGCTATGAGCAAGGATCTTAAAAAAAGAGGATTCAGTTTTGTGGGCTCAACAATCTGCTATGCATATATGCAGGCAGCAGGAATGGTAAATGACCACACTTTAGACTGTTTTAGATATAAAGAAATTAAGAAAATGTCCGGTTTAGGTAAATAGAAGATATGGTTAAGAGCTTGACCGGGATTTTTTGGCCTTAGTGATATAAGGCTCTTTGCCCCTCTTTTTCCCTTTGAAGTAAGAAAGCAATATTTCAGCATCATGAAAGGGCAGCGTAACAAACGAAAATTTTTCCAGAATTTGTACATCCCTTATTTTCTTACTTTTAATACCGCACTTATTCTGGATGAAGTGTATAAGTTTCTGAGGTGTTAAACCGTCTATCTTACCCTGAGCTACAAATAGCCTTGTCTTACCTTTTGTATCTACAAGAGCGTTTCCAATTTCGGTATAACTTTTCTCATCAAGCTCATCTTGAAATGAATACTCTAGTAATGCCGCTAATACTTCTTCAGCTTCATTGGCCTCAAGCAGCTCCCGTGACATTTCTACATATTCATATCCCGGACTCTCCTTTACGATATCCTCCAGAATATTTTTGATTCTGAGCTTTTTAGTCTTAATCACATCTTTAACATCGGGGAGCTTGGCTTTACGAATATCCGTTTTTGTCTCCCTGCTTATATATTTAAGTTTCCTGTACTCCTCAGAAGTGATAAAAGTTATGGCGTTTCCCTCTTTCCCCGCTCTTCCCGTACGCCCTATTCTGTGCACATATGATTCAGCGTCTTGCGGAAGGGCATAATTAATGACATGCGTCAGGTCCTGAACATCTATACCCCTTGCTGCCACATCTGTTGCCACCAGAATATTGATCAAACGCTTTTTAAACTTATTTAGTATCTTTTCTCTCTGGGGCTGAGAGATATCCCCATGCAGAGCATCCGCATCATATCCGCGTTCTATTAAGTGATTGGAAATCATATCAACATCCTTCTTTGTCCTGCAAAAAACAAGACCGAAAAATTCCTCTTCAATATCAATAATTCTGCAGAGCGCCTCAAACTTATCTGAGGCAGAAACCTCAAAATAAATCTGATCTGTCTGGGTTACTGTAAGTTTATCTTTTGTAATCCTAAATTCATCAAACTCCCTCATATGCTCCCTGGCAATCTGCATAATCTCTTTTGGCATTGTTGCTGAAAAGAGCATCGTCCTCTTATCGGCAGGGGTATAGCTCATTATTTTTTTAACATCTTCGAGAAAACCCATATTAAGCATCTCATCGGCCTCATCTAAAACAAGATGAGATATCTCTCCCAGCTTCAAAGTTCCGCGACTAATATGGTCGAGTACTCTCCCCGGAGTGCCAATTACTATATCTATACCCTTTTTTAGTAACCTCAGCTGAAGAGTAATAGACTGACCGCCGTATATGGGAATTATAGTTAATTTTTTCTTTCCCTTTAGTGAATGGATTTCCTCAGCTACCTGTATAGCCAGCTCTCTGGTAGGTGTTAGCACAAGGGCCTGTACGGCGCGAGCGTGTTCATCTAAAAGTTCAACAAAAGGAAGTCCGAAAGCGGCTGTTTTACCTGTACCGGTTTGAGCCTGAGCTACTATATCTTTATCACCATTTAGTATTGCGGGAATTGTGGCTTCCTGAACTGGTGAAGGAACTTCAAAACCCTTTTTCTCAAGGACTTTCAGCGTCCCTGTGGATAAACCTAATTCTTCAAAAGATAGCATGTATTATATTACTCCCACCATACACCACTTTATGGGGTATATGATTCAATTAGAAATTTCAATTTACCGGAATTGTCATTAGTTGTTTGTAAAGTTCTTTCGGCAACGTCAGTAAGTTGTTTAGTTTAGGAAATGCATTCCTCGTTAACGATCTATCTGTAAACAGGCTGCATTTAAATTACTTCGGATAGATATACAGCTAATTTACTAGTTATTATAATATACCAGATAAACAAATAAGCAATAATATACTAGCAACAAACTGAGATTAAAAAACACGAATTAAGTATTTGACAGAAATTACTCTACAATATACAATTGAGAAACTTTCTCAATTAGGGCAAGCGCCCATTAGAAGAGCAAAGGTGACGGGCAAATTGTTTTCTATCAATAACTACAATGAAATAAAGGAAATTTTCCACGATAAAGGGCTTAAATGCACCCCTCAGCGCCAGGCTGTATTAAAAGTTCTCCAGGAAAGTAAAAGCTATCTGTCAATCAATAAAATTAATAAGAATGTAAAAGAGCTTCTGCCAGGGACAGGGCTTGCTACAGTTTATAGATCGCTTGAGACACTTGTTGAACTTAATTTGGTAGTAAAAGTACATCTGGAAGACGGCTGCCATAGCTATGCTATAGCACCTGAAGGACATCGCCACCCGATAGTCTGCACAGACTGCAACAGAGTTATCGAATATACGGAATGCCCGATGGAAGATCTATCAAAAAAACTTACTAAAGACACAGGAATATTAATTCAGAATCATTTTCTTCAATTATTCGGAAAATGTAAGGACTGTCAGGCGTGAACACAAAAGGGGTTCAATAAGAGATGTCTCACTTACACATACCGGACGGCGTGCTGCCGGGGTGGCTTGTTATGGCAGGCTGGATCATTACGGCATTACTCCTCGCATTTTCGATATATCGAGTTAGAAATAACGAGATTAAGCGGAAAATCCCCTTAATCGGCATCATTTCTGCACTCATGATCGTGTGTATGACAATCCCGATCATACCACCGATCTACCATATAAACCTTAGCGTTATAGCTGGAATAATTTTGGGGCCCGCTGTGGCATTTATTTCAATATTCATAGTCGATCTGATTATCGCAATGTTCGGCCACGGAGGAATTACTGTAGTGGGCCTAAATACAGTAGTCATAGGAACCGAAGCATTTATAGGTTTCTATCTGTTTCAACTTTTTATGGCTCTAATAAGCAGAGATTCGATCATGTGGTCTTCCGGCCTAGCCGCAGTTATAAGCTTAATACTCAGCACATCTATTTTAATAGGCGTTATTTATGTATCTCAAATTAATCCTGAAATCGTTGTTGGAATAGAAGAAGAGCATCCGACGGAAGCCGAAAATATAGGAGATATTCCAAACGAGCTTGTAAAGGGAATAAATATAAAGAGCTTCGCAAAAACGATATTAATTCTTTTAGGAGTCGGATGGATAATTGAGGGCATAATTACGGCATTTGTAATTAAATATGTATCCCGGGTTCGCCCGGATTTGATTTTACCTGAGAGGGCTTAGGAGTAGATTTATGGATGTTGCAATAATCGACTATTACGCAAACCATGGAAAGAGCTTTCTGCATAAAGCGAAAGCCTTCTGGAAAATAATATTCGCAGCGCTGATTATAGCCTCGATTATTATTACAATCGAATTTTATCTGTTACTCGGTATTTATATTGCCCTGGTAACAATAACTATATGGACGAAGCTGCCGGTTACGAAAATCCTAATAATTGCGGCCTATCCCGCGATATTCGCGCTCATATTCGCTCTTGCAATGTGGAATGGTAGCTGGCTCAAAGCAGGTGTAATAATTCTTAAGGCGTTATCCGCGGCACTTACAATGGTCATTTTAATCGTTACCACTCCCTACCCGGATGTATTTAATGCCATACGGCCCATAGTACCAAAAATCATCGCAGAAGGACTTTTTGTCACCTACAGATCTGTTTTCATCCTGCTTGAATTAACCGATGATCTGATTAAAGGCTTAAAAGTAAGAGGCGGGATTACACGCAGGAAATATATAAGTAATGTTAAAAACTTCTCCTCGGGAATAGGTCTTCTAATTGTTAGAGGCTTTGATTACTCAGAGAAATTCTATGGAGTAATGAACGTTAGAGGCTACGGCGGAAAAATCTCAAGCGAGAACACAAAAACCGGTATTAACCGAAATGATATTATTGCGCTTATAATCGGCATCTTAATTTTCGCGATTTCTCTCGGAGCTATTATAGAAAAAAGTTTTCTCAAATTCAGTGTCTACATATTCATCTGCTCGATAATAGCACTGGTTATCTCGTCCATATATGTGCAATTTAATAATTGAGGTGACAGTTTGGAAGAATTGGTAAAAGTTAGTAATTTAAAATTTAAATATCCCGACGGCACGTCACTAATCTTTGACGGGCAGGAATTTGCTGTCAAAAAGGGGGAGAGGGTAGTAATTCTCGGCCCTAACGGGAGCGGAAAATCAACCTTGCTCTCACTTCTTTTGGGATTATTAAAATCCTCCGAAGGAAACATCAAAGTCCTGGGAATTGACCCGGCCAAAGACTATGAGAAAGTTAGGAAACGGATAGGGGTGCTACTACAAAATGTTGATCTTCAGATTATAGCCCCAAAAGTTTATGAGGATATATCTTTTTCTCCTAGAAACTATGGGTATAAAAAGGAAGAAATAGACGAGCTGGTTGATGATGTACTTAGAAAGTTAGAGATAGAACATTTAAAAGATAAAGTCCCCCACTATATGAGCGGAGGAGAAAAAACTAAAGTTGGAATCGCAGGCGCTCTTGTTACCAAACCGGAACTATTGATATTAGATGAGCCTTTTGAACATATTGACCCTACATGCAGGAGAGAGCTCATCAATCTTCTAAACGAAGTAAACAAAGAAGACGGGACAGCGATAATACTCTCAACTCACAATATGAACACCGTGCCTCTGATAGCAGACACCGTATATCTAATCGCTGAGGGTGGCAGAATAGTCAGCAAGGGGACACCCAAAGAAATATTTTCAGAAATAGAAGAACTTTCTCAGTGCCACGTAGAACCCCCAATTCTGGGTGCGCTTTTTTCTGAACTGAAAAAAAAGGGCATTGATCTCGATGTTTCACTCTCCGTGGATGAAGCGGCTTGCACAATTGCCGATGAGATCGCATCATTGAAAAACAAGTCAGGTGCAGCATGAAACTGGTTAGAGAGATAAGCAAAAACAGACTATCCAGATTTTTTATCCCAGCACTTGCCGTATTTTTTATATTTTCTTTAAGTTTTCATAATCACTCTATACCAACAGGAGCCTCTATAACAGTTTGCGCTTCGATATTTTTCATAATAGCGGCAGCATGGCGAGAGATTAGAATTTCGATTTAATCCATAAAAACCTGGAGAAAATAATGAATGTCAGACCAAATCATATAACAGCTATTGAACGTTCTCAAGAGGTATCGATTCATCGATAAGCAATATCGGTATTTCATCCCTGATTGGGTATAAGTATTTTTTATCTTCCTTTTGAATGAGGCCGCCGTCGATCTTCTCGGTCACTCTTTGCTTGGACCTGTTTAGCAATTCCCCATTTTCAATCAAGGTATTTATCTTCTCAATAATATCAGTTTCCGCTATGACCAAATCCTGCTTGGTTTCCGGGCAGGCTATAATTTTTAGTAAGTCTTCGCTTATCATTCATTTCTCCACACTAGTTAATTTAATATTAAGAAATTTTAATTGGATTACAGTGTATGGTAATTTAGAATATATAATATAGACCAAATTCAAAAAGGGGTAAAGAAAATGAAAAGACTTATTTTATCATCAATATTTTTATCGCTGATTTTCTTTTCTTTTCAAAAAGCTCAGGCGCATTGTCAAATACCGTGCGGCATCTACCACGATGAGCTCAGATTTGAAATGATAATGGAAGACATAGAAACAATTGAGAAGTCTATGAACCAGATTAATGAGATTTCCCAAGCTGAAGACAAAAACTATAACCAGCTCGTAAGGTGGGTTAATAATAAAGAGCTTCATGCTCAAAAGATACAGGATACGGTCAGTGAATATTTTTTAGCACAGCGTGTCAAAATCACTCTGCCTAACAACCCTAAATACAAAGATTATGTTACAAGCTTAGAACTTTTGCATCAAATGACTGTGTACGCTATGAAAACTAAACAGACCACTGATCTCGAGAATGTTGAGAAACTAAAGAACACAACAAGGGAATATCAAAAACTTTATTTTAAGGATCACGGAGAAGGACACATTAAAGAGAAGAAATAATTTGCATTAATTTAGAGATTAATAAAGAGGAGGTGCAATCCCCCCCCCTTTATAGTGTTTAATTGTTATTTAACTCTTAGTTCACATAGAGAACCCAGGTTCCTTGCTGTATTATTCATATACGCAATATTTAGAGGCTCGGTTCTTTATTTTGGATTCATATTTACAAATCTTTTTCTTATGGAATACTTAGTAACCTGTTTTACGGTATTAAGTAGGAGGTAACAAATGGCACAGAAATGTATGATAACAGGAAAAGCTCCACTGGTTGGAAACCATGTTTCGCATGCGAACAATAAGGTAAAGCGTCGTCAGCATCCTAATTTACAATGGAAAAGGATTTTTATACCTGAACTAAATCGCACTGTAAGACTGCGTATTTCAACTCGGGCTTTAAGAACAATAAATAAAAAGGGTCTCCTAGCATTCTTAAAAGATAATGGTTTAACCTTAAAAGATGTAACATAGCTTTCACAAATTAATTGCATATAAATTGTTCCATGCATTAAATGAAATATGTTCACGTCAACCAAAACCATACTTAAGCTGTTTTCTACAACCGCACTCATTCGAGCTAGCGGAATATTGAAAAACACGAAGAATGTAAACGAGTTAATCAATACCGCATCTAAAGAAATCCATTCCGGCAAGAAAAAGATACAATCTATTCAGAGTGATCTTTCAGTACTCCTTGTAATGCTCAAAGCCTGGGTCA
>Ga0209013_10004520_pt1 | contig 12186 bp, 11 predicted proteins | sample Cruoilmetagenom2_FD_187291 | JGI IMG/M metagenome (GOLD analysis project Ga0209013, IMG submission 187291) | Oil polluted marine microbial communities from Coal Oil Point, Santa Barbara, California, USA - Sample 2 (SPAdes) (version 2) | ecosystem: Environmental > Aquatic > Marine > Oil seeps ...
CCCATCGTGCACCGCATGGCCGACCTGTTTGACAACTTCTATACCCCTTCCCACTCAGTAAAATAAAAATTGTTCATCCCGAAGGGCGACATAGGAACTGTCGCCCTTTGTGTTATTAATAGCAGCACAGATAAAAATTGAGAACATGAAGTAACCCACGCAGGTGGGTTTTGTGCCTCTCGTTGACGTGACTTCAGTCGCCATAGTATCATTTTGTGATATCATTACCTCATGTAGAAGAAACACAGGAAGACGCTAGAAGCCATCTTTGCCCAACCTGTGAGAGCTAACATACCTTGGAAAGATATCGAAGCATTGTTCATTGCATTGGAGGCAGATATCTCAGAAGGTAGAGGTTCAAGAGTCCGTATTGCATTGAATAATGTGAGGGCAGTTTTCCACCGCCCACATCCTCAGAAGGAAACCGACAAAGGCGCTGTGAAATCTGTCCGTAGATTTTTAGAAGAGAGTGGAGTATCACCATATGGAATATAAAGGCTATATTGGTAAAGTTGAATTCGATGATGACGCGGATATATTTCACGGTGAAGTCATTAATCTCCGTGATGTTATTACTTTTCAAGGCGATTCGGTCGAAGAAATTCGTCAAGCCTTCAGAGACTCTGTAGATGATTACTTGGCGTTCTGCGCTGAGCGGAACGAGGAGCCAGAGAAACCATTTTCGGGTAAATTTGTAGTCCGTATTCCCCCCGATTTACATCGAAAGATTTACACTCAGGCGAAATCTTCTAACAAGAGCCTGAACAAGTTGGTTAGCGAGGTTCTTGAAGCATACGTGGCAGCCTGATTAAATCAACATGAACACTCAACGACTCCGGTCCATCGGCGTACAGCGATCTGGTGGTCAAGGTTGACGGAAATATCTGTCTGCTCAATGAACGCGGAAACGATGCTGGCACATTCTATGTAATTTCTTCACTGGGTTGGTTGGTGGGTAATGAATGATGAGTGAAAAGTGGTGAGGATTATGTGCAGCAGCCCTCCCTGGCGTTTATCAAAACCATGGGTGAACGTCTGTTGGCGATTTCGCCCGGAATCATTTATGACACGCGCACCAACGGCTCCGGTTCGCTGATGCGCATTTACCGCGATGTGCGCTTCAATCCCGATAAGACACCCTATAAGACCAATCTGGGAATCGTCTTCTGGGAAGGTGAAGGCAAGAAGAACGAAAACCCGGGTTTTTACTTCCATGTTGAGCCGAATACATTGGGCTTCTACACCGGCATGTACGGCTTCAGCAAAGAGATGCTGGCTGCATACCGGGACGCCGTCGTCGACCAGGAGCTTGGAGGCGAGCTGGAGAGCGCTATTGATGCAGTCCGCTCAGCAGGTTATGAGGTGGGGGGCGAGCATTACAAGCGCGTGCCGCGCGGTTTTGACCCCGACCACCCGCGCGCAGATTTACTCAAGTACAACACACTGCATGCCTGGATTATGGATCTCGATCCTTTGCTTATGACCCGGCCAGGGTTTCTGGACCTGGCGTTTGATCACTGGCAGAAGATGGCCCCCCTGCACCACTGGCTGGTGAAGCTGAAATCCAGTATTTAATCTCGGTTTATAAGAGACCCTCGATCCTCAGGCGATTGACGATCGCGGCTGACGTCTTGCTGCGGTCCATGGTGTAGATATGCACCCCGGGTACGCCGGCTTCAAACAGTTCTTTGCACTGCCGGTAGGCTAACTCGATGCCATAATCGAGCACTGCGCCCTTGTCGCCCTCAGGCAGGGCCGCTAACCCCTGGCGGATTTCATCGGTGATCGTGGCGCCGCATAAATTGGCCAGCATTTCCATCAACGAGGCAGTGTAAATGGGCATCACGCCGGGTAAGATGGGCAGGTTGATCCCGATCGCCTGGCAGCGTTTTACGAAATCAAAGAAATATCGCTGGTCGTAACAGTAATTGGTGACGATGTACTCTGCCCCATTGTCCACCTTTAGCTTCAGGTATTCAAGGTCCTTTTCTTTTGATTCGGCCTCAACGTGCCCCTCCGGGTATGCCGCGACGCCCAGGCAGAAATCGTATCTCTGGCGGATGAACGTCACCAGGTCGGAAGCGTATTCGAAACTCTCAGGATGGGGTGTGAACTCCTCCTGATTATGTGGGATGTCACCGCGCACCACCAGGATGTTCTCGATCCCTAATGCCTGGTAGTTGTCCAGCACGCCCGTGATCTGCTCCGGCCCCAATCCATAACCGGCAAAATAACCCACCACTTCCAGCCCCTTCTCGTTCTTGAGTTTGTCGAGCAGTTGTCGTGAACCCTCGCGTGTTGACCCGCCCGCACCGAAAGTGACCGAGGCGAAATCCGGTTCCAGGGCCGCTAATATCTCAATGGCTTTATCTAACCTTACTTCCGCTTTTTCATTTCGGGCAGGGAATAGCTCGAAAGAAACAGTTGGTTTTTCGCTTATTTTCCAGATTTTGGTAAGTTTCATGGGTGTCCTCCTTAGACGATGGTTCACTGATAAGAAAGTAAAACGGAGTGATAACAGTTATGAAATTTATTTGGATAAGACTCAGGTTTTAATTGTAATATAATGCTGCATAATCTACAGCCTATCTCTTCAGGTTCTTTCGGTTGTGCAGTAGTTTAGGTGGGGTGAACGCCGCCACACCTAAAACCACAGAAGTTCCCAGAGACCCTCTCTTCAGAAATCTGAACATAAAGATCGCTATGATTGGAATCAAGCAAACAATAATTAAACATCACGAAATCCTGATCGCGCTTGGGTTATTTTTCTTATTCCTCCTGGTAACGATCCCGGGCATTTCATGGGGTCTACCGGACACCTGGAACCCGGACGAATTAGTGCATTGGGTTGAACGTGCGCTCAACGGCAAGACTCCCATTGATACGGTCAATTTTGACTATCCTTCTCTTCCGAAGTGGACGATGTATTTGATCGGCAAAGTCCTTTACCACTTCGGGTATGCAAAAAGTGAGCTGATGCTCCTTTCTCGAGCACTATCAGTTGTACTTGGTGGACTGATTGTCGTTATGTGCTATCGGATCACGCGTATCATCGGAGGTAGCATCATCAGCGGGTTGTTTGCGTCTGCGCTGGTCACATTTAGCAGCGTGATGGCGGTTAACGCCCGATTTGCTCATAACGATATATACCTGGCCTTCTTCATCATCATCGTTGTTTACTGTCTGATTAAATACCGGATCTCAGGCAGCCGGCTTTGGTTGTATGGCGCTTTCTTCAGCACGGGTTTAGCTGCGTCAAGTAAATACAACGGGGGTAGCGTTATGTTGGCGGTTGTCCTTGTTTATTTACTTTCCGAATGGAAAACAATCAAACACAATCTACTTCGGGCAGGAGAGACTCTTTTTATTGGAGCTGCTATAAGTTTTCTCGGATTTGTTATCGGTACACCTAAAGCGCTCATATCGATGGGATTTTATTTTAAGAATGTAATCAACGCTTTGCTCAATCACGCCCAATACGGGCGACAACCAGGCGCGGTAATTGGACTGCTCGGACAATGGGAAATACTTGGTAGCGCAATGAGCCCGGTAATTTTTTTAGTTGTACTCGCTTCGCTGATCTATTTCATTGTGAAGGCATCGATGGTTTATTCGGGCAGGGTTTCTTCGGATAGATATCGTATGGACTTGATCGTCACGCTGTTAGTTGTCATCGCGGCGGTAAACCTCCCCATTTTATTTTCATACAACTACCAGGAACGATTCTTCTTGCCGATGATCCTGCTGTTCGCGGTGTTATTTGCGCTCTTTTTGGATGATATTTATTATCTGGCGCGCCAGCATAGTTCCAGGGTTCTGCAGGCGGTGGTGCTCCTGGTTTCAGCTGCCGTGTTGGTGTTCTCTGTGTTGAGGACAACCAGCATCGGACTGTTATTTGTAAACGACAACCGCATATCTGCCAGTCAATACCTGACCACGCTGCCGACGGGTGATCGGATCGAGCACACCTTGTACCCTCCCAAAATTCCCGAAAAACACTTCTCAAAGATATTCAATTACCCTATCTTTTTCACAAAATTTCCTGGTCAGGTGCCTCCCGAAAATAAGGCTTACGAGTTTAATCAAGGAGAAACAGGGATCGAGGATCGCGCACCAAAATATTTTGTCATCGATAGTTTTACATATGCCCGATTTAGCAACGACTTTATCTGTCAAAACAATTCAATCGAGTGTGAGTTTTTTGAACGGTTGATGGCAGGTGAAACCAATTACCGATTGATCGAAACCTTTGATTATGAACTCCCCTCATTTTTACCTCAGGAAACCCCGGCTTTTTTAAATCCGGTGATCCTTATTTTTCAGCGTGAAAGTTAGAAGTAAATTAGCAATACCAATAGATTATTTTTCGGGGAATAAAGTCTAACCTCTCACATTCGTTCTGGAAAGACCGGGCAGTGGAAGTCGTATTTCAAGCCCTTTCTTGTGGACCGGTTTCTTGAACTCTTTGGCGATGCTCTCCTTCGCCTGGGTTACGAATAAGATGATTGTTGGTTAAATGCAGGCGTGGTGGGTGAATGAATAAAAATAGTTTTATGTGTTTTCTAAACTTCAGGGAAAGAAGATGCTCCGGTCCGTGCCGTGATAGTGAGGGTTATAATTACAGTGACCTGCCAGGTCTTACCAGAATATCATGCGAGATGAGAGTTGTAGTGTTCTTGGGGCATATTCGTTTGTTTGGATGAGTGAATAACCCAAGAGCGAAATGGAGGAAACGATATGGCAACATTTGTGATGTTAGGACAGTACACACCAGACGCAGTCAAAGGGATCAGCGCAGAACGTACCGACGCGGCGACTAAGATCATCGACGATGCTGGCGGCAAGGTCGTGGCCGGATATGCGCTGCTGGGGGATGTCGACCTGGTGTTTGTCGTGGAGTTCCCTAATGTGGATCAGGCGATGAAAGCTTCATTGGGACTGACTAATTTAACGGGAATTTCAATCACGACATCACCTGCGATAAGTGTGGAAGCGTTTGACAAGTTAGTCGGATAGTATCGGGACATTCGAGTAAATTCGACAGACTTCGGTTCGAAAATTAATTCAGATTGGGATTGGCGATACCAAAGGCAGAAAAATCCGTTATGAACGGTGTAAGGCCTGGCAGCCCTGGTGTATTCAATCCGCAATTGATAAGCAAAACCTGGAATCGAGAGGCTTTACTATCCCATCCTGTTTGTGAAATAAATATTGAAAAACTTTAAGATTTTTCTCTTCTATTGCACTGGTCGTCGTCCTGGTGTATAGTTTGCCGCATCTAAACACCCCTCAAAAGATAATTCATGCAAATCACCATCTGCGGCGGCGGGAACGCCGCTCATACTTCTGCCGGATTGTTCGCTGCACAAAATACCCATCGAGTGCATGTGTACGCATCATATGGTGATGAAGCACATCGTTGCAGGTTGTTGAAAAAGTGGTTATGAAATATTGATATAATCCGTTATCGTGATATTTTAATGGATAAGCACCGATAAATCACATTATACCCAGTTTTTGTTTTGATAATGTTCCCTAGGATAACTATATCCATATCCTGTCTCAAATTTGATTCGTATAAGATGTCTTTTGTTGATTTCGCGCATTAAAATGTTGTGTGATCAACCAGTTACCCGTCCCATTAGTATACTTATATTGCAACCAGGAGGTTAGCTATGCCTAAGTACCTATTTTATGGAGCGTATACGCCAGAGGGTTATAAGGGGCTTATGGAAGAGGGAGGTTCCAAACGAATTGAGGCAGCAAAGCAGGTCTTGGGAAGTGTAGGAGGATCACTGGAAGCCTTCTATTTTTCCTTCGGTGAATACGACTTCTACATCCTCGTGGATTTGCCAGACAATGTAAGCACAACAGCCGTAACTCTTGCTGGCAATATCGCAGGAACATTCAGCATTAATGGCGTTGCCCTTCTTACTCCTGAAGAGCTTGATGAGGCGATAAAGATGAGTGTTGACTTCCGCCCACCCGGGCAATAGGGTGGACTAGCTCTGCATGAGTGTTCGACAATTCCATATTGGGATGTTTGCAGGGTCGGCTAACAACTCACTGGAGCGGACCGGGGATTGTGCGGCGGGAGTAAGCGATATTCTAGGTCTGAGCACCTGAAAGAGCCGGTGAGTGAGCTGGCCCCGGCCGCTCAGCTCGCAGCTGTTAACCCATAAGAAATCGGAGAAAGAAACCATGGTGGATATCACCAGATTCGAGGAAAACGAAATTCAGGCCTTGATAATTCTGGGTGAATTGTATGATCCAATAGAAACTCCCAATAACAATTCTTACAAATTCTATCCGAAAAGCATTGCTGAAGCCCGAACATATTTCAGGCGATTTGCAGTGGACGTTTCAGATACAATCGTTGCCCTTATGGAAAGAGGTCACGCCGTAAGGGATGACAACGGATCGCGGTTAACGGAACAGGGGCTGACCATATCAAGGGAGTTAAGGCGGGCGCGCCCCCCGATATGGTATTGGTACAAAGATTTCTACACAGCTATAAAAGAGAGCAAGGTGTTTTCGGAATATTGTGAACGGACCTTTGGTAAGGATATGAGCCAGCATGGATTCAGCGATCTAGCAGAAATCGACTTTATGTTGACAGTGTTAGATTTAAGCAAAGAGAGCCGAGTGTTGGATGTTGGGTGTGGGAACGGGAATATTGCGGAGTATATATCCGATGTGACCGAAGCGGATGTGACTGGGATAGATTACATTCCTGAAGCGATAGCTCAAGCAAGGAGACGTACGGTAAGCAAACAAAGTCGGCTCCATTTTATGGTAGGCAATCTTGAGCAACTTGACCTTGAGAGCCAAAGCTATGATGCGATCATATCGATTGACTCAATATTCTTTGGCAAGGACATGAAGAAAACTGTTGTGGGGCTGAAAGGGTTACTGAAGGAAAGTGGGGTGATGGCAGTTTTTTGTGATGAAGGATTTGGAGCGACGCTGAAGGAGAATGGACTCATCTATGATGTCTATGATCGCAGTCGGGAGCATTATGGTCATTTACAATTGAAGCATCGGGTGGCTCAAGAGATGAAGGAAGCATTTGAAGAGGAGGGGAACGGATTCATCGCTGAGAATTTGTTGACCGAGTCACTTGATAATTCTGTGCCTTATGATTCTTGGACCCGACAAATTACGCGTTATTTTTACCATGTGGAAGGCCTGTAAATCGGTATATGGGCTAACAATGCGCTGAACCGGACGCGTAAATGCGCCGGTTAGCTTCAACGTTGAACGAAGCGCTGCGCGCAGGGGGATTTTATAAGTAGAAACCAATTACTCCACGGGCACCTGTGGCCTGATCTCTGGCGACACCCTGGATTTGGGTTTGCAGATAGGTCTCTACCAGGGACCACACATCACGGTTGTGGATCGACGCTACTAGCTGGCGGCGCTCTCCGCCGCCGCAAAATTGGTGGGCACCTATGATGGGCAGCTAACATCCGATATTGCGCGCAAGATCTACGAGGATGACCTAAAAACCATCGCAGCGGTGCCCTGTATAATCGGGAACAGCTGCACCTGCTGCGGCCAAACGGCCCGGTGATGGTAGATGCCAAATACCTGGTTATCATTTTAGGTGGTGTGTACGGAAGAGCTCATCCCGAGCAGGCTTTAAGGGTGATGAAACGAGAGCTTGAGACGTTGGATTTTGCACGCGAACGGGTCTCTGTGTGAACCAGACTATGCCTGAATGAAGCCATAACAAATGGGGTGAATATTTATTCAAGCGTAAACTTTCCATATTCCGTGTAGTCTAATCTACATATAGTCGTTCTTTTTCTGCTCACGCGCGAACTTGCTGCGTGTTTGTAGGTAGGAGACTAATCGTATTGGTGTTTTGTGTTTATCCAACGCAGTTGAGTCTCTACTTGGTATCGAAATATTGTTCAATAATTATGAACATAAGGAGTCCGTATGAAAAGAAAATTCCTATTAATCCCGGCTCTCTTGATCGGGGGATTTCTCCTGGCAGCGTGTGCCACTGCGGTAACACCTACGTCTTCACCCACCGAAGCGAATCCAGATCCCCCAGCGCCCAGCGAGGCGCCGACATCAACAGCGGATGCGCAAGAAGAACCGACCGCCGAGTCGCCAACGGGATCATCTGCAGAGTCTACCCAGCAGGTTTCACCCTCTCCAACTGAAGCTGGGGTCGAGCCAACAGCCGCGGCCGTGGATGAGTCTGAAACGGATTACGAGATTATCACTCTGCTGCCGTTCGATGCTATTCCGGCCATTGATGACCCGCAGTTTTTGAGGGCGGACGAAGCAGACGAGCAGTACAGCCCGGATGATCTGGTGATGGGTGTGGTCTTTGACGGGGAGGCGCGCGCTTACTCCGTCAGCCACCTATCCAGGCACGAAATCGTCAACGATACGGTCGCCGGTCGCAAGATCGCAGTTACCTGGTGACCGCTGTGCTTTACGGGAATCGTGTATTCCCGAGAGATCGATGGGAAAGAATATGACTTTGGTGTAAGCGGTAAGCTGATCATGAACGTGTTGGTGATGTACGACCGGCAGACTAAATCACTGTGGAGCCAGCTGCTCGGCAAAGCAGTGCAAGGACCGCTCAAGGGAACCGAGCTGGAATTTCTGCCCTCCTTCCAAACCACTTGGGCGGATTGGAAAGCGCGTTATCCGGACACACTTGCATTAGATATCGGTTTCGGCGGTACTTTCGATCCCTATGAATCCTACTATCGCTCAGGAGCAACCGGCGTCATCGGCGAGACTATTATTGATGACCGGCTGTATGTGAAGGAGTTCGTGATCGGCGTCGAACAGAACGGTGAGCCGGCCGCTTACCCGTTTAGCGTGCTCAACGATCAGCCGGTGGTGAACGACATAGTTGGTGGTGTTCCGGTACTTGTGGTCTTTGATAAAGAGTTCGGATCGGGCGTGGTATTCAACCGCGAGTTGGGTGATCAAGTGCTGACCTTCTCTGGGGGCGCAGACCTGGTATTGACGGACGATGAGACCGGCAGCACCTGGGACGGGCTGACCGGAACTGCAACCAGCGGTCCTTTGGCTGGTGAGATTCTTGAACGAGTGAAGAGCACGCGCTCGTTCTGGTTCGGCTGGAAGGACTTTTATCCTGATACACGTCTGTATGGGATTGATCCGTAATAGATACGGATGGAGTAAAAGTTCAACACCTGCTCCACCATTTACAGATTGATAATAAAACGTCCCCGAAGTATCCAAAACTACGGGGACGTTGATTTTAAATCTTAGCAGCACTTTATCCGACTTCTTCCAGATACTCCCTGATCATGATTGCTGCTATTGCGCCCTCGCCCGTAGCCGAGGCGACTTGCTTGGTCGAATCCGCACGCACATCACCGGCTGCGAAAAGTCCTGGCAGGGAGGTCATCATTGTTTTATCCGTGAGGATAAAGCCAATCTGGTCTGTATCGACAATGTCTTCCGCCAAATCGCTGTTCGGTGTCAGGCCGATGAAGACGAATACACCTTCGTAATCCCACTCCATCAGCTCTCCAGTAGAACGATCCTGGAAGATCACTGAATCCAGCCTCCCGTTCTCAATCCTGAACTCTTGGACTGCGTGGTTGACAATTACATTCATGTTGGGAGTGCTCGCAACCTTGTCCTGCAGGATTTGGCTGGCTTTGACCTGCGGCGCGAACTCGACGATATCCACCTGGCTGGCGAACTTGGTTAAAAATAAGCCTTCTTCAAAAGCGCTGTTGCCCCCACCGATCACCAGCACTTTTTTACCCTTGTAAAACGCGCCATCACAGGTTGCACAAAAATGGATATTGGTGCCGATCAATTCACTCTCGCCGGGGACGTTCAACCTGCGGTAGCGTGCACCAGTGGTGAGCAGCACCGCTTTGGTGCCGTACTGCGATCCGTCCGCTGTGCTAATGCACATATACGACCCATCTTGACTTATCTCGGTGACCTCTTGCGCTTGCAATATCTCAACACCAAAACGAATGGCCTGCAGCACGCAGCGGTCAGCAAATTCGGCGCCGGAGATTCCTTCGTGGAAGCCAGGGAAATTCTCCAATGTCTGGGTGATACCAACCTGTCCACCCAGCCCGCCCTTTTCGATCAACAGGATGTCCAGACCTTCCCGCGCCAGATAGAGTGCAGCAGTCAATCCCGCTGGACCGCCCCCGATTATGATGGAGTCGTAAAACGCTCGCTGCGCCTTCGTCTGTAAGCCTAGCTTAGATGCCAGTTCGGCGTTGGAGGGTTCGACCAGGTGTGATCCATCTGGAAAAACAATGGTGGGGATGACGCGTTTGCCATCGTTAATTCGTTCCACAAATGTCATAGCCTCTGGTTCTTCCTCGATGTCAACGTTGATGTATGGGATTCTCTGCTCGCCAAAAAATTTCTTGGCGCGTTTACAATCCGGGCACCACACTGTGCTGTATATAACAATGTCCTTGGTTTCAGTAACGATTGACTTGTTGTCCATGTGTACATTTCCTCCGCTTAAATGATGACCCCTGTGAGGTACTTCTTACGATTTACCCTAAAGACCCTAAGTCTTTTGTCCCTCAACACGCTTCTTGAGCGCCTTGTTCATGGCCATAAAGCCAGCTTGGGTGCTGGCGCTGGTGTTTTTCCAAATGAAGGGTACTAACAAACCCTGGAACTGCTCGCGTTGGGAAAAGCGCACCTTATTTTCTTCAACTTCCTCGATCTTGAAATTTTGTTCGCGATCGATAAGGCCCCCGAAGTAGGTGAACCCTTGCCAGTGCAGCTCTTGATTGGGTTTCACAATGGTCAGCATCCGTTTGGCCGATTTCTCTTTTTCATCAGATAATTTGAGGGTCATACGGATATCCTGGCCCGCGGCGAGTGTCGCCCTGGCCTGCACGATGTAGGGATTCCATTCGTTGTAGCGCTCGAAGCCAGTCAGCACCTGCCATACTTGTTTCGGTGAAGCGTTGATCTCTATCTCTGAATGAACTTCTCTCATGGGATTCTTCTCCTTGGAATGATGGTAAGAATAATTTCTTGATTGGGTAATTGCGTAATTCTACAAATTTTTATTCTGCTATGAAAGTATAATCTGGTGGAGATGTAGATGTAATACTAAGCATGTGTTTCACACAACATTGCCTCCGGTTTAACGGTAAAATTCATTTCTGGTAATAACTGGTAGATGATAAGTTTATTCTCCAAGCTGTTCAATACTCAGTAAAGGGACAGAGATTCTGCATGGCACAAAAATCGAACAAGACAGCAAAGTTGAGTCTCCCGGTGGGTGAACGCGATCATCTACTCGGGCCAAAAGATGCGCGAGTAACCCTGGTTGAGTACGGGGACCTGGAGTGCGGACACTGTCACCAGGTCCAGCCGATCATCAGGCAGCTCCGCGAGCGGTTGGGCAGGCGTTTGCGCTACGTCTACCGCCATTTTCCGCTCAGGTCGATTCATCCCAACGCGCAGATGGCTGCAGAGGCGACAGAAGCCGCCGGCGCTCAAGGTAAATATTGGGAGATGCACAATTTCCTTTTCGAGCACCAGGGAGAATTAGACGCGGCGCACTTGGGGGAATTCGCCAGCGAATTAGGATTGGATGTACCGCGTTTCCAACGCGAACTGGATGAGCATATCTATACCAAAAAGGTGGAGGAGGATTTCCGCAGCGGCGTGCGCAGCGGTGTCAACGGCACTCCTACCTTCTTTATCAACGACCGGCGGTATGATGGCGCCTGGGACCTGGAGTCTTTGCTGGAGGCCATCCAGAAGCCGTTGGGCAGGCGAGTCAACATTGTCTTTCAGGAGTTCGCCCGCATTGAAGCCCTGGGTGGTATCCTACTCCTGATTGCCGCTGTAATCGCTCTGGTGTGGGCTAATTCGACCTGGGCCGAGACCTACTACCATTTTTGGGAGACCGATGTTGGATTCACAGTCGGGGGTTATGAGGTTTTTCATCCGCTCATCGAATGGGTCAACGATGGTCTGATGGTGGTCTTCTTCTTTGTGGTCGGCCTGGAGATCAAGCGTGAATTTACCACTGGAGAGCTTGCTGATCGAAAGAGAGCCGCCCTGCCCCTGATGGCTGCCATCGGCGGTATGGTGGTGCCGGCCGGTCTTTACATGGCGCTCAACGCAGGCGGACCAGGTCAACAAGGGTGGGGCGTTCCTATGGCGACTGATATCGCCTTC